>Ga0172379_10000576_pt1 | contig 89828 bp, 99 predicted proteins | sample GrowelOW334metaG_FD_119756 | JGI IMG/M metagenome (GOLD analysis project Ga0172379, IMG submission 119756) | Groundwater microbial communities from an aquifer near a municipal landfill in Southern Ontario, Canada - Groundwater well OW334 metaG | ecosystem: Environmental > Aquatic > Deep...
AAGCGCATGTCTAGTGGCCCATTAATTTGAAAAGAAAATCCTCCGCTTTGAGATTCGAGTTGAAATGAAGAGATCCCAAGATCAAGTAATATGCCGCTAATTTTATGTAAACCTGACTGTTGATCATATGTAATGCTTTCTATTTTTGAATAATTCGCGTGATAAAGTGATACTCTATTTTTATATTTTTTCAAACGCTTACCCGCCTGCTTGATTGCTTCCGCGTTCAGATCAAACCCGATCAGCTTACCGTGCGGTCCGGTTTTCTCTAAGATCCGTTCCGCGTGTCCGCCAGCACCGACTGTGCCGTCGATATAGTTCTGATTCGGTTTCGGGTCAAGGTACTCGATTACTTCTTCAAGCAGTACTGGTTTGTGAAGAGGATTATTGTTTGCCTTCCTCACTTGCAGTAAATTCATAAATTAAACATCCAATTCCTCTAATTTTTCCGCGATATCCACAGCGCTCTTTTCTGTTCCCTGTTTGTATTTCTCCCAACCTTCTTCATTCCAGATTTCAATTCTGTTATATAAACCGGCAACCACAACCTTTTTACTGATTGAGGAAAATTTCCGCAGATAGTCCGGAATTACTATTCTCCCCTGCTTATCGATTTCCACTTCCATCGCACCCGCGAACATTAAACGGGAATATGCACGGGAATTGGACTTGCTGACGGGCAGTTTGGCCAGTTTTACCGCCATGGTTTCCCATTCGTCTTTGGAATACAAAAACAAGCAGTTATCCAGACCTCTGGTCACGACAGCCCCCTTGGCAAGATCATTGCGAAACTTGATCGGAATCGCCAATCTCCCTTTGTCGTCTACTGCATGTTGATATTCGCCGATAAACATATGATTTTAGAAGTATATTAAACTTCTGTTATTTGCTTAGCTTGTTCACAAAAGCCAATTTTCTTTTTATTTTCAGTAGATTTTGTCAGGTATAAGTTAAGTTATCCACAGATTTCTTTACTTATCCCCACTTTCATCCACTTTTCACCATATGTTTCCATTCTACACCACATTTCGCCTCAGGTCAACAAGTGGATAACTATCAAAACACAAAACAGTCCCCTTTTCAATGCCGACGGGGATATAAATATACTCCTATTATTTAATTTTTTAGGTTAGGGTTCAGTTCTCCAGAAAACCAGCTGGAAATAAATATTATGCTTGCGTATCTCTCACGGATACCAGTCACTTAAAGTCATTTCGAGCGAAGCCGAGAAATCTATAGACTTTTCAGACTTCTCCACTGCGGTCGAAGTGACAAGTTATCACTACGCTCGAAATGACAGAGTGATCGAAGTGACAACAGGCAATAAAAAAAGGACCTTGCTCACAGAATCAGCTTGGTCCATATCCAGAAAAAAGATCGAAATGTCGGCTTCCTAAAGAGCAAAGCCAGGACTGTTTTCAAGCCCCTCACCAACCGGGTCCGTCTTGAACCCCGGCACATCCGCGGGATCTCCCGCCAGATCCGGGTGGAACACCGGCAGATACTTGACGCAGGAACAGGTGAACCCCGTCACGTCATGTACCGCCAGCATGGCAGAGATGATCAGGTCAGCGAGCAGAGGCTTCTGCTCATTCATGACCCGCACCACCTCCGCGCCGTCCACGTCCTCTTCCGTATCCGGCGTGTCCGTAACCACACAGGCCACCGCCAGATGCATACTCATCTGCCGGGCGTAGTACGCTTCCGGCGTGACGGTCCGCATACCGAACAGATCGCAGATGCCCTGGCGGGCGTGCATGACGATCTCCGCGGGAGTCTCGAACAGTGGGCCCTGTACTGCGCAGGCCAGCACACCGCCGGATTTGACCCGCTTATTCCGCCGAAGCAGAGTTTGCAGGTACGGACAGAACAGGCCCTTCGCCGACCTGTGGAAAGCCAGATGAACATACTGGTCCCGGATCGAGAACGACCATGATCCCCGCGTGAAGTCGATCACGTCGTTGGGGATCACGATATCCCCCACTTCGAGACCGCCCTCGATGTTCCTGGCGTTGTGCAGACCGCCGACCGCCGAAATCGTGAAGATGAACTGGATATTGAACCGATCCGGTTCGAACTGGTTCAGCCTCCACAAGGCGTACATGTACGCCCGGTGATCGAGCTGGTCCGCGAGCCGCAGACCGCCTGTGGAATGGTGGCGATCAATCGCCACGAAAGCAAGATCGCCGCGACTGACGATCGTGAGCCAGGTTTCTCCGTAAACTGTTCTCATGAGAACCGGTTCGTTGCAAACGAAGCCGAGCTCCTGGAACAGCGTGCCCATACCGGTTCCCCCGATAAAGGCACAGGTTATCTTGGACATGTGTTGCCCTTTCGTTTGTACGTATGGTCCCGTACAGTTCTAGCGCCCCACTGACGCTTCAACCGGAACTTGAACATCGGGCGTACCGGTTTTCTGCTCGCTCGTCCTGCTGCAACTGTGAATCCAAGCAAGGAAAATCACAACCCATACAAGAGAAGCGAGCACTGTACCCCCACTAAGCGAGTTGTCACCTCCCTTCTCTTTTGCCAGCTTCCTTCTTCTGGCTTTACTCATGCGACATCGGTGCGGCACAGTAGTTTCCTCCCGCGTTGAGGTGGACTGTTTTCTGCGCTCAAGACGCAGGGTGAATAAAAAAAGATCCATCAGGCACAGCGAGTTAAACAAATTAGCAAAAATACGGTGAAATGTCAATCCCCACACCCATGAATGGGTGTGGGGATTTTACATAAATTAATTTTTTCTACCTCTACTTTGGCTTCGTTATGTTCGGCGCCTTACCATAAAATGGCTCCACGATTTGAAACCCGTTTGTTTTCATTAGAATCGCTTTCCCTTTTTTCACTAAATAATCATTGGAATCAAAATCAGTCGCTTTAATCCCTGCCACCGGAATATTCAGGGCATAGCCCAGTGTATTGGCCACTACCACACCGATCCGCAGTGAAGTGAACGGTCCGGGACCGGTAACTACCACCACACCCTGCAAATCTTTGGTTTTAAACTTGTGTTTGGTCAGGAAAATACCAATATGCTTCAGTAATGTATCTGTTTTATTGAATCCGGTCTCAAAAAAATGCTCAAAAACTCTGCGACCATCATCCAAAAGAAGCGTTGCTTGCTCCACTTCGGAAGTATTGATGAATAGAATCATTTGTTTGATTTATTAATTCTTTTTCGCTCCCAATTACGCACTGTTTTCTCATCCATACCGAAATAGTGCCCAATCTCATGCTGTACTACCTCGCGAACTTTTTTACGAATGTCTTCAATATTAGAGCCAGCAATTTGCTCAATCGGCTTCTGAAAAATCGTAATCTTATCAGGGAGCACTGATCCGTAATTTACTCCCCTTTTTGATAATGGCACACCTTGATATAAACCCAGCAAAAGGCCATGATAATTTATACCATGTTCTGTTGTTCTGGCTGTGCGTGAATCTTCTTCCACTACAAATACAACATTTTCAATCCTTTTTCGTAACCGCTCCGGTACTTCAGCTATAGCTTCTGCCACAAATTTTTCAAACATTTCTTTATTCATATATTGCGACTAATTTGTTTTATTAAGTTTACCTTTACCACTCTTTTCAGGCAAATACTCCCCCGCACTTATGAATAAGTGTGTGGGGGGGGCTTGACAAATTTATAAAAGTAGTATAAGTTATCTGGCCTGGCTATTTTTTGTCCAGGCACGCCCAACAACGGGCAAAGCTCCCAACCGCAGGAGGATGTCGATGAGACGACTGTTGCCCTTCGTGGCGTTGCTGATGATGGGGATCATGATGGTCCCGCTCATCGCGAACGCCACCGACGCGTTTTACGTGAATCCGACGACCATCATCACCGCGACGATCCCGACGACGACGGCCGCCCCCGACGCCAACATCGGCGCCCTGGGCCACGGCACGGCCATGCTGACCGCCAACAACATCGGCGTCACCATGCCGGCCAACACCACCGACGTTCCCGTCACCTACAGCTGCCTGCGGGCGAAAGGCTCCGGTCACAGCGCCGGAGTTTCACTCGGCAGCGCTTCGGCGCTGGCGAGCGAAAACAGCTACACCTACTTGATCGAGATGACCGGTACCTGCCACGACGCGACGGCCAACCCGGCCGCCACCGCCGGCGCCTCCGGCACCTGCACCTGGCACCCCCTGCGGTGCTAATGCGCTAGCGACTCCCGAACGGGAGTCGACACGCGCCCCCCACTGGTCTGACTGGTGGGGGTGTTTTTTATTATGCCATTGACAATAAATCTATTTTCTGTTAAGTTACCGAGCTTCTGGAATTAATCAGAGGTAATGCTCATTCGTATTCCGAAAGGATACATAAATGGAAGAACTACTTGTCATCGCCGATCCCTCAAGGCGCGCCTGGATCAAGCGGTTGCTTGATCTTGGGCATGCAGTGTCCAGAAGAGTACGGTTGGTTCAATCAACCGGATCCGACCTGGCAGAGGTTGTCGGCATGCAGAGTGGCGACACAATTTACGCGATCGATCGCCATGTCGAACCCGTGATCAGGGACGAAATCGAAGCATGGTCTGCTGACCTACTGCCACTCATCGTGATCGCCGAAGGCATGGGCGACTCCGGCATGTTGCGCTTCTGCGGACAAGAACAAGGACCGGTGAAGTTCGTCGTGATGATCGATCCGATCGACGGCAGTCGCAATATCATGTACGACAAGCGCTCTGCGTGGTTCATCGCCACGGTCGCTCCCTACGCCGGCAGAGAAGTCAGGTTGTGCGATGCCATCGCATCTGTGATGGTGGAACTGCCGACTCAACGCGAGGTTTTCTCCCGGCGGTTTTTCGCCGGCACGAACCCCGGCGAGATCGGTATGATCACCCACAATGAACTCGGTATCACCCGGCAACTTCCAGGCATCCGGCCCAGCACAGCCATTACCATCCGCGACGGTTTTGCTCAGGTGAGCAACTTCTTCCCGGGTACCAAGCAACTCGCCTCCGAACTGATGGAGCGAATTGTCCTGCGTACACTCGGAGGAAGTGTCATACCTGGCTCATCGCTCGTATTCGATGACCAGTACATTTCGTCCGGCGGGCAGATGGTGGAACTGATGCTTGGTCACGATCGTTTCTGTTGTGACCTGCGCCCCCTGTTCTACCGAATCATCAAAAGAGCAACGGACACCGCAGTTCGCGGACTGGAATGCCACCCCTACGATGTGGGCGGATTGCTGATCGCTCAGCGAGCCGGCGTGATCATCACTGACGGGTTCGGACAACCCTTGAATCCGATCATGTCCGTGGACACTCCGGTACACTGGTGTGGCTATGCCAATCAGGCACTGCAAAACCGGATTGAACCGGTCATCCAGGAATGGCTCCAAGAAAAGGGCATAAACTAGCCCGACCTTTCAACTCGTTTGGAAGGTTTTTTTATACTCAAAAACCGCCCTTCAACAGGCGGTTTTTAGTTTGTAATATTTATTTCTTCAAAAACTTCTTAATTTTTTCCACCACTTGGGTTGGCGTATTGTCCGCCTTGGCGATAAAATCCGCCGCTCCCATTTTTTCACTCAGCATAGTGTGCCCGCCCTCATTCAGGTTAGTCAACACCACAATCGGAATATCTTTAGTTTTGTCATCCGCTTTTAGATACCGGATCGCGTCATAACCGCTCATTTGAGGCATAACAATATCCATCGCAATCAAATCCGGTTTTTCCTTGGCTATAACATCCACTACATCCTTCGGCGGATGGTCAAAAAGTACAATGTCAAAACCCTCCTTCTCAAATTTTCTTTTATACATTTCTGAAATTAATTTGTCGTCTTCGAAAATTACAATTTTTGCCATTGTTTTTTTGTTAATTATTGTTGAGTATTCGCCTGAGTTGTCTGGGTTGAATCGACAAAGACTCTTTGTTTTAATTCCTGATCAATGAAGAATATCGCGCCTTTGTCGTCGCCGATCATTTTCAGTTTTTGCGCAAGCTCGTCCGCATTCGCTTCTTCTTCTACCTGTTCATCCACAAACCAATTCAGCATACTCTCCGTTGCCGGATCCTTTTCCGATCTCGCCAGTTCCACCAGACTGTTGATCCGGCCGGTGATCATCTGTTCATGAGCATACGCCGCTTCGAACGCCGCCAGCGGGGTCTTCCATTCGGCCTGCGGTTTTTCCACCGCCATCAGATCCGCCCTGCCTCCCCTTTCCAGAATGAAGTTGTAAAACTTCATCGCGTGCGTCATTTCTTCCTGCGCCTGTACTTTCATCCAGTTCGCAAAACCCATCAGGTTTTTGTCGGTAAAATCAGCGGACATCGCCATGTACAGGTACGCAGAAAAGAGTTCGGCATTTACTTGATCGTTTAATGCGCTTAACATTTTTTCGGTAATCATATAATTTTCCTTTACTATTTAATGATTAGACGCCATTGTTTATTATCTCACCGTCATACAGCTCCTCTATTTTGTTTTTAATTGTATTGAATGCTTCCGGACAGGTACCAGAACACGTGACAATTTCTATATTACCTTTCGTCGTAACTGTAATTGTATACGCATCCGCGTTTAAAATACTTGCATCTGTATATTCATTCTCTAAATCATAGAACCCGGATTCATTAATCATACCAACCAGCGCGGAATAATCATCCTGCGTAATTATAGCTGAATTCGTAACTTTTTCCCGACTATTCAGATCTAACCTCTCGTAATCAACCGCGCCGTCTTCTTTTATAATAGTAGTGGCACGCAATACCGGAGTAATGGTTTCCAATTTAACGCTGGGATTATTCGAAATATCTGCCCCCGGGCACAGTTCTGTCGGTTTCACAGCATTCGGATGACCGTGTGCAACCCATGAGCCATTTTCACAGATCCAAGTATCTTCATCACCGCCAATAATAAATCGCAAAAAAAGCCACGCAAAGGCGACGGCAATAATCACTATAGCAATAATGGCATTCTTTTTATTTATCATTATTGTCTAATCTCCAGAATTATTTTTCTTCCTTAACCTCTTTTTCTTCAATATCCTTTTTCATTACTTTACTAAACTTGTCAATCATCACAATGTTTTTATTCTCCAGGATATCATATAGAAAGCGGTCTGTGAGATCACGGCGGTATTTGTATTCTTTTGTAGTCATCACAGTATAATTAATACCGCGGTTAAAGAATTTCTCAAACTTATCCATCAGACGGGTCAGTTTATCCCGGTTGATTTTCCCCACCAGCAGAATGTCAGTGGAATTATCCTGAATACCCACAAAAAATCCGGTCAGCACCATATATTGGATATTGCCGAGCGCTTTGATGTCCGAAACCAACTTGTCTTCCAAGATTACCTGGGCTTTCAGGATCAAACCTCTTAATTCCGGGAAGAGAATAAAATCCGAATTGGCCTGATAATACCGCTTTTGATCCTTGTCATGCGATAAGACCAGCCCCATATCCTCCAGATTTTTCAGCTCTCTCCTTACAGAATTAATCCTTTCGTCAATCATCCGGGTTATTTCACGGACAAAATACAGCTTTTCCGGCTCTGAAAGGAAAAGTCTTAACAATTTTACGCGGGTTCGTGAACCAAATAGTTGTTCAAGCATATGTTTCTGATTTGCTGTGTTTTATGCATCTAAATCCGACTTTATTATACGATTTCCGACTGGGACTGTAAAGCCTGGGCAGAAGATTCACTAAAAATCCGCCCTGACTTGCGGAAAATATGGAAATGTTTAATAATAATAGGGTAATTATTAGTAATTCATACCCGTTTTTTGAATGACGGATTAAGCAAAAATAAATTGAACGAAATCGAAGCAAAAATTTCCAGACTGTTGGCCTACAGCCCTGAACAAAGCCGAACAATTGTAAACGTATTTGTTCCGGACGTTACACACTTAGAACTTCAAAACTTTGGGCGTCTTTTCGTGCTCACAGAAATTGAATCAAAGAACCCGGTTAATGAGAAAGTAATGCAGCTGGTGGAAACCGAATTGAAAAATAATTATTACGGATCGGAAAAACTGAACGTTGAACTGGCTTTTGAAGACGCGCTGCAAAAAACCAATAACAAACTGCATGAACTGATTGCTTCCGGTGAAAAAGACTGGGTGGAAATTTTTAACTGTATCGTCGGTGTCCATCGCGGCAGTGAACTGCACATTGCTCAGCTCGGCGGGATGCATGCTTTTTTCATCCAGAAAACAAAGATTGTCGACATTATTGATCAGGCCGGTGACAGCTCCGGAAAAATCAATCCGCTGAAGATTTTTTCCAATGTAATTTCCGGAAACGTTAAAGAAGATGATTCATTGTTGTTCTGCAACAACAGTCTGTTGGACTATATTTCCCAGGAAAAAATCCGCAGAATCATTACGGAGAATAGCCCGGAAAATGCCGTGGTAATTATTCAAAACCTACTAACCGACAGTATGAACGGGGTTGCGTTTATTGGCCTTATTTTAGGCATAAAATCCCCGGAAATAGTAGTCAACGATGAAATAAAAGCGGCACCTCTGGCGCAGGGCAACTCCCCGATCACCACGCCGGAAACTTCCATGCATGGGCTGGTTAATCAGGAACGCAGTACAACTGAACTGCTCACACCTTCAATCTGGCCGAATATTTCCAAAGGAATAAAATCACTGTCCGGAAAGATTAAAAACCGTGTTGCTAAAGGAGGGTTGGAAGATAATCAGACGGAAGAATCGGATGTGATGAGAGAAATAAAAAGCAGAAGAAGCGAAAGAAACGGGTTTCTGTCCGCTGTTATTAAAGGAATATCTTACAGCGGGAAAAAGATCTTAGAATTTTCCATACTGGGCATTAAGGGAATACGCAGTCTCTTCAAGCGAAAAGAAACGATCCGCGGGCACATTCGGACACTACCGCATAAAACCAGCAAAGAAACTGCCCGATTTCTGGTTCGGGTCAAGCGCATGTCCAATCCCCGCAAAGCTATTTTAGGCATTGCTCTGCTTTTGATTGTGATTTTTGCCTTCAATATTGTAAACATGGGCAAACGAGAAGATCAAAAGTTGATGCAGGAAAATTACGAAAAAGCCCTGACACAAGCTGATGAAAAAACATCCGAGGCGGAAGCGGCCTTAATTTATGAAAATGAGGAAGACTCCAGAGTTCTATTGGTTGACGCGAAGAATCTGGTACAGAGCGTACCGGATACAGAAAAAGACCTGCAGACCAGAAAAGCCGATCTATTGAAGAAGATCCAGGAACAATTGGACAAAGTCAACCACATTGTAAAAATTACCAGCCCGAATGCGGTTGTTGATTTAGCCACCGCTGGCGACGGACTCTCCCCTGCCGGAATTATCCTGCTGGGCAATACTCTCTACTCCTTTGAATCAACTGAAAATTCTATATTGAGCGCCAATCTGGACGACCAATCCGTGAAAGTTGAATCCGCCGGAACACTGGAAGGAAACTTGAACCAAGGCATCCCGCTGACAACGAATCTGTTACTGCTCGCGACTTCCGCAGGTAAATATTATGAATACAACATTGCAGATGCCTCATTCACCGAGCGTAAGATTGAATCAGCCAACACCGACAATACAATTAACAGCTTCGGCACCTATCTGGGCAGAATTTATACGCTGGATACAAAAAATAACCAGATTTTCCGCCATGAACGTGCCGGGAACGACTGGGGTACGGGAACTGCCTGGATTACCGAAACTGATTTAGACGTATCTAATGCAAACTCAATCGCAGTCGACGGCTCCGTATACGTAGCAAAAAACAACGGCGAGGTTTGGAAACTGTTTGGTGGCGGAAAAGATGCGGACTTTAAGACCAGCACGATTGACCCCGCTTTCTCTAACCCAACCAAGATTTATACCACCGCTGATTTGGAAAATGTCTATGTGATTGACCCCAATAACAAAAGGGTCGTGATCATGAATAAAGACGGCGGATTAGTTAATCAATATTTCTCAGATTCATTTGATAATCTGAAAGATCTTGCAGTTTCCGAAGCCAATAATGTGCTTTACCTGTTAAACGGAAACAACATATTTAAGATTGATATATAGAAATAGGGTTAATTTTATTAATATTGATCGATAATCTTCTCAAATGAGAAGATTTTTGTTTAATATTGTAATGATCTTTGGTGAAATTATTTATATATAATATCCATATAAAGTTGGGATAATAAAAAATCCTCCCCATCCGCCAACCGGCGGAATGGAAGAGGACTTTTTTATAATTCAGTATTAAGTGGTTGTGTTTGTCAGTACGTTTAAGGCAAACAGTATGATTGCCCAGGCTAGCAAGACGATTACCAAGCCGATAACGGCTGCAGTAATAATCTTCTTCGCTTTTTCAACCTTTTCTTCGTTTCCGCCAGCTGTCATCCAGGTGAACCCACCATAAAGGATGAGAACTACTGCAATTAACCCCAAGAATCCTAGTATCCATTGAATAACAGACACTATGGTTGCTTGCAGATCAGCGCTTCCTAGTCCTAATGTTGAAGAAGGATCGTAGAAAGACACTGCGTTTGTTACCTGTGGTAACAGGAACAAAGAGAGGATGAAAAGCAATAAGAATTGTTTCTTCATGCGTTTCATTTAATAATTAAACCCACACTGACAGAATAACAAGTATTGGAAAAAAAGACAAGTGCCTTACCGAAGGGGTGTGCATAGATAATTGACAAAGGACTATGAAGTTGGTAATTTGAATGACCCCGGCATACTCTCCCGTGAAAGGAGTACGCCTTGAATCAGATCATCAGCCCCCTGATCATCCTGACCACGGCCTGGTTCTTCTACTACTTCTGGGACAGGAACTTCCTGTCCTACAACCCGAACCAGAATGGAGGGTACTTTTTCCTGCCCGCCAACTGGCCGCAACCGTACCACGGACCGAAAAAGTGTCCGCACTGCACGAAAAAGGAGGGGTTTGAGTACGGTCATATCTGTTCTCCCGGCATGAGCTACTACAAGCTTGCTCTGCACAAGCAGTCCGGCGAGCAGATTCAAGTTCCTTACGAGAAACCGCTCCGGCGCTTCCGCGCCTTCCGCTGCAGGTCCTGCCAGCATTGGTCGGTCAACGAGCACACGCTCGGTGCAGACATACTGCTGAAGCGGTAACCCCACCCACTCATCTTGTTTTGAGTGGATTTTTTTATCCAATAAAAAAAGGCAAGGAGTTTAGACTTGCCTGGCGCCCGAAGGTGCATTGTAATGCTGGAGCAGTTCCTCCATCGTCCCGAAGACGGGCTTCACGCAGACGGACGTCCCGTTATTGTTGATCCGCTTCACCCGGAAGCCGATCACATTGGAGGTATCCGCCGGTAGCGCGAAGTAGCAGAAACAGATCAGACCGGTGTTCCGCCGCGTCGTCGGAGTTACGACCCACGAGCGTTCGTCTGCGGTGTAGTGGAGTACACCCCCGGGATCGGCACGGAAGATGACACCGCCGTAATTCGATGGCATCGGATCGAGATCCGCCATACGCGGCGGTTCCTGAATCGAAAAGAACACCTTGCGTAAGATCAGGTCACCCATGTTGATATTTAACACGTGGTTTCCTCCTTGGCTATTGTCCCGCTGTTTAACTCTCGTAGTGCCTGAGCAGCATTTCGCGCGTCCCCTCGATGGGTGTCACGCAGACCGAAGTGCCGCCATTGTTCACACGGGTGACCTCGAAACCGATGATCTCGAGGACATGATCCCCAGGGTTCAAGCTCGAACGGCAGAAGCAGACGAGACCTCGCTGCCGGTCATTCGCAACCGCAACCCACGGATCCTTGCAGTCGTACCGTTCACCAGGTTCGGCACGAACGATTGCACCTCCCTTCTCCGAAGGAGTTGTTACAAGATCAGGAACCTCCGGCGGTCGGTTGGTAAAGAAATTCACCTGTCGGCAAATTCGATCACCAACCTTGATGTTCGCAGGCTCCTTGGGCAGCATGGTTCCCTCCTTACGGGATCAGTCCTCGTCGTCGTAATCGTATTCGAAACCGAAGAGCTGATAGTACTCCTCGAGATCACGATCGACCCGATCCTGCTGTGCCTTAGCACAGCGCGGACAGACCAGATACAGCGGATCATCCATACCTTCGCTGGAGTCCTTGACCCAGCGGAGATCGTTGGACTTCCTTTTGCACCAGTCACATGAACCGGTGCAGAGAGACTTGGACTCCTGCTCGTGACAGGCATCGCAGAAGTAGCCGTACTCCTTGCCGAAGCCCGTGTCATCCACGAGCACCCGACGGGTTGCCGGAACCTGACCACAGGTGTCACAGAGAGTTCCGTCGGGGATACAGTTGGCGTTCATGGTTCTTCCTCCAAGGACTCGGTGATACCGAGTTCCCAGAAGGAGCGAATTCTCTCAGCCAGTCGCTCGGTAGTGCAGTTCTAGGCTACAAAGGTTGTCGGAATTTCCAGCGCATGTGTTCTTCCTTTCATAGGAAAGAGAGAGGTTCGGGTGACGAGTGACAAGCGGATCATGAACCGCACAACTTACCACAAATCCCCCACTCTGTCAATAGTGAGAAGGAGGTATGTGAGCTGATTACCTTGAAATAAAGACCTTATTGACAAGATAATTTTTAAAAAGTAAGCTTTTAGACTGGCTCTTTCTTCTCTTTGGCGAAAGGACTTGAAGATGCTGACTCTTTTGAGACGGGTTTTCGTCTTTCTCGCCCTGGTGAGTGTGATGGCAATCTACCCGCACACCAAGTGGGGCAACAGCTATCTCACCGCCTGGTGGGTCATGGCGCGCGCCGCTATGATCCCATTCCTGTTCGTGGCAATCCACATCGCCACCATGTACAACCCTCACCGGCTACTCAAGGTAGTCCTCGGCATCGGCTACTACGGATCAGCGCTCGTCGCCTGTCAGGGGCTGCCCTACCCCCAATACCCCTCTCTCGACATTCCGACACTCATGATCTTGTGTCTGATTCCGCTCATTCTGTACTGGCAGGATCCCGACACTCTCACACAAAGTGAGATACTTGATTCCGAGCACTCTCCGCGAGTTCGCACCCCTTGACCCCGCTTCCCAGCTAGAAGCGGTTTTTTATAAAACAAAAACCCCTGCACTATGTGCGGGGGTTTTAATAATTGCTAATTAATTTTATTCTGCTACTCGATCCGGTAATGTCTTTGTAAAGTCACCGGTGTTATCCGAATCCTTTGTCACATCCTGAATCTGATAACCTGGATCACTGGCATCAACTCCACAGACTACCGGTCTAGTCAGTAATGCGTCAGTATACGGCCTGCCGTTTACGTCGTAGTAGAAAAACGAACCGACGTAAGGCTGAACTGTAACGGAAGGTATACATAATTCATGAACACCCAGATCCGATTCAAAGGTCCAAATTCTTTCCGGAATTGTTTGCACACCCGTGGCAAAGTGTCCGATTGAAACTAACAATGGAGATTTACCACCAAGCAAATCATAATTTTCATCCCAGAGATTCATATCAAATCCGTAATCACTACCCAAGTATGCACCGATACTAAAACCTTCCCTGGCAATATAGGATCTGATGTACGGACCGATCGCATCCGGGTATGGTGTGTTCACTTCTCCACTTATCAGATCCGTCGGGTTATAAGAGTTTGCTAATAGCACCGGGCATTTTACATTAATAACCGGATCAGTTAATACCGCATCATGATATGGCGTACCATAAATATCATAATAATATTTCAAATCACCCGAAGTAACACCCTTTCCTCCAGGATAACAGAGAGTGGTAATAACATTTTCGTCAGTTTGTAGTGTGATAGCCTGTGCTGGAACATCTGCCACTGTGCCTTCAGGTAAAAAGACTTCAATTGATAATGGATTTATAGCATTTACTCCGATCTCTCCGGATGGAGTCCATATATCCGCCAGTGATCCAGCGAATACTCCACGATTATAAACATCCAAACGACCGTTAAAATTCACATTTGAAGTATGGCCGTTGTTGATTACCTTTGGCATAAATACATTACTCACCGGCACAACTCTTTTTGCTGGCATCGTCCGCATATTTGAAAGACCCATGACAATCCCGGAAGCAACAATGAAAGATGCTCCCATGAGCAAGGTTACAACAGCAACATTAACCACGCCGACCGATGTTTTAGTCTTTGTCATTACCTCTGTTTGTGTTTGTTTTTGTTCTTCCATACTATTTTGATTAATATTTATTGCTAATCTTAGCTTAATATTTACAATTATAGCACAAATTTTTAATTTTGTCAAAGATACTTGAATAAAAAAACACCGCACACAGCAGTGCAGGATCAAAATGAAGTGCCCTTTCCCGATAAATACCGGAACTCAGGGCATATTACTATTATCCTTTTTAAATTTATTAACTTTTGGCGCGATCACTAGACGGCAATAAGCCTCATTGGGATTCTTTGCAAAATATTTCTGGTGATATGCTTCCGCCCGATAAAATCTATCTAGCATTTTTACTTCAGTTACAATCGGTTCAGTATATTCTTTTTGCGCCTCCCTAATGAAATTCTCGATCGCATTTTTTTGTTCCATATCCAGCCAGTAAATAACCGAACGATATTGCGTCCCTACATCATTCCCCTGTCTGTTCAGACTAGTCGGATTGTGCATCGCAAAAAATGTCTTCAGAATTTCCGCAAGACTGACCACGGCCGGATTATATTCCAGCTCCGTTACTTCGGCATGGCCAGTTGTACCGGCACTGACCGCTTCGTAAGTCGGATTAATCGTATCCCCACCCGCGTAACCACAAGTCGCCCGCACTACTCCTGCTTGCAACGCAAACACCGCTTCCACGCACCAGAAACATCCTCCGCCCAGTACAATTTTTTTGTTATTATTTTCCATCGGGTTTGAATACTAATGAAATGGAATTAACGCAATGCCGGGTATCTTTTTCGGTCATTCCTTCTCCTTCAAAAACATGACCCAGATGCGCACTGCATTTAGCACATTGGATTTCCGTGCGCATACCGTCCGTGTCCGGTAACCGCCTGACGCTACCTGGAACTTCTGCGTCAAAACTGGGCCAGCCACAGTGCGCGTCAAATTTATTTTCCGAATTATAAAGCTTGGCACCGCACTGTTTGCAGTAATATCCACCCTCGGCAAAATTATTATCATACTCACCAGAAAAAGGTTCTTCTGTACCTTTATGCAGGATCACATGTTCTTCTTCGGGAGTAAGTTTATTGTATTCCATAGGAATTTAATTATAGCATGAGTGACTTTTCAATGTTAGTTACATTGACACAGACAAGTATTACTGTTACCATTTCCTGCCTGGCATGTTTGTGCCGGGCAAATCCCCCACGACGAATGGAGTCCTCCATGCTGAAGCAGTTCCCCGACAACGTCCCGTCCGCCGGAACCCTCATCCAGTTGGGATTCCCCGACGGTCTGGTCACGGAGACCTTCGTCCGGCAACGTTCGTTCAATGCCGCCGGCGAGATCATGATCCACCTCGGAGGGAAGGAGTTCGGTCCCTTCGGTCGGACCCTGACCCTGCTGGAAGACGGTACGTGGACCGCCACCCGCCTGGACAACATGATGATCCACGCCGTGGATCTCGAGATCATCGGCTAGACCGCCAGCCACTGTTCATTCTTCCCCACCGGCAACTTCGCCTGGTGGATTTTTTTATCCATTAATTTGACTCCAAATTACAGTTTTGGTAACATCTTAGACCCTACACCAGTGCCGCACAGTATTCCTTCAACCCTAGTGGAGCTTTCATGGAAACTGCGTTTCCCTCCGATTTCCCGGAATTGGGAGACCGCGTCGCCGTAATATTACCCAATGGCATGCGTGTAAAAGCGCTCGTACATGAGCGGTTTTGCATGATGCCGGATTGCACGATGCACACCGTCCTGCTTTGGAACACCAACCTCCATCCGTACGCTGAGCGCCTCATTCATCGCGACCAGAAATGGTTTGCTACGCTTCTCTCCGACAGCTCCGAGCACGAAATTCAGCTCTGGATGCTGTAATACAAGCGGTTAGTTCTTTTTTTCCGCCGACAGTCTGTCCGGTGGATTTTTTTTAAATGTCATTTCGAGCGCAGTCGTGCAAGGCACGACGAAGCCGAGAAATCTACAAACATGCCACTACACCTTCAATTGACATTCGAACGCAAAATGCGGTAAAGTAGCGCTGTTATCCTGACTATTTTTGGGCTTGACGGAAGGAAAGGATGATGAACGATCTTTTATTTCTCGCGCTTGCCCTGCTGGCAGTAATCATCATTGCCCTGCGGATCCGTCCCTACTCATACCACGTGTGCTGGCCGATCTACAACACTCATTTGATATTTCTTCCGCACCGCGCGCTGGCACCGCCCGCCTATTGCCCGAACTGCCACGGTCTCGGATCTCTGGACAGTGGCTCCATCCATCCGCTCCCGCCTGCACCTTGCCTGGAGTATGACCAGTGCGGAGTACCCGAGCGGTTCAAGTTGAAGGTCAATGCCTTCTGTTGTCGCAACTGCGGCGCCTGGGTCATGAGCGACAACCTGTCCGATCACATCATGATGCATTTCGATCATTCGCCACGCACGATTTGAGCCCTCACGCTTTCTTAATGAAGGCGTTTTTTATTTCGGATTGCAAACTACCGATTTAAAACTATTTACTAAGCAAATCCATTAACCCAGATCGATGAGCTGATTTTCCTTGACTTTAATCACTTTTCGTGATATAATGCTATAATGAAAGTAGGCACTAAGGTCACGCCAAAATTAAACGTCATTACCAAAGTAAGTTACAAGACAGCGATCCTTGTTGTGGGAGCGCTTTTTTTGTCGGTTGCCTCCGCCATTTTGGCACTAGCCTACCAGAAAGATGACGGCAAACCGCTGTATGCTGGAGTATGCCAGTTGGTAGAGACCAGAGCGGAAGCCGGACCGAATAAAGTATATACTCTGAACCCCGACCATACGATCCGACTTAATAATCTGTATAAAGATTACTTCAGCCGGAATGCCCGTTGTGATGAACTGCAGTTTCATGTCGACCATAACACTTCCGCTTACCGCCTGGAAGCCTGGCTGGCTGAGACCATGCTCGGGTGGTTTAGGGATATCGGCAAAACGCATTTCGAAGGACAAACACTATCCACTAGCCGGCACGAATGGTACTTTGTAAAAAACGGAACACTACACAGAATATACGACTGGCCAACCGCATTGGCCTGGGGACTACTTCCCGGCGACCGTCTCTCAATCCCCTGGCAGTTAACCAATCGGTTTTACAATATTGTTAAGATCGGCGAACCGCTGAACTTTTCCACCGGACAATATGCTACGCAGATTCATAATCTCTGGAAAAAAGGAACGGAGAATATTTCGGTTCTGCCGCTTTCCATGCAGAATGAGATTATCAAGTTTAAAAATTCCGATACATACCAAAGCGCATTTACCAGCCGGAATCAATTGACCTACAAAGGCGCGTACGGCGCTTTGTTGGCTTGGGGCTGGACCAAGACTAAGGTTACCCTTGCTCCATCCAGTAACCCGCCTGTTGAAGAACCGGTTGACGAGACTCCGCTGCCAGAAGAAGATCCGACACCAACCGTAGATACTGACAAAGACAATGACGGTTATGACGGTATTACCTATGACGGTGATGATTGCAATGATAATAACGCTAATATCAACCCCGGCGAAGCGGAAATTTGCGGTGACAGTATTGACCAGGACTGTTCGGGGGCTGACCAGGCCTGCGACTATGATTCAGATAACGACGGTTACAACTCCACAACTAACGGCGGTAACGACTGCAATGACAGTAATCGGCTGATCAATCCGGGAGCAACTGAGATATGTGGCAATGGTACAGATGAGAATTGTGATGGCGTGACGGAAATCTGCCCGCTGGAAGCGGACACACAAGATCCGTCTATCCCAACCAATCTTTCCGCCGTAGCTTCCGGGAGCCAGATCGCTTTAACCTGGACCGCTGCCACCGACAATGTCGGAGTAACCGGCTACAATATTTTGCGTTCAACCACTAGTGGCAGCGGCTATTCACAGATTGCTACTTCAGTAACCAACTCCTACACCAACACCGGACTGACTAATGCTACCTATTACTATGTTGTCAGAGCATATGACGCAGCCGGTAATACTTCAGCAAATTCTAACCAGGCGCAAGGGACAATCAATTCTAGTGAACCGATCTGTGAAGCGACTGGTGACGCTGACTGTTTTTATATTGCCACAAACGGCAGTGATTCCAATGACGGCAGTATCACCTCTCCCTTTGCTTCCACTAATCCAATCATTAATACTATCAATCCAGGCGATTACATTTATTTCCGGGGAGGTTCGTATGGAACGCCGGCTAAAGGACAAATTGTAGACTATGCGACGTGGTTTCCTGACTTCTATTCTATTGCCTACATCAGAAGAAGCGGTATAGAAGGCAGTCCTATTACCTTCAAAGCCTATCCGGGAGAAACTCCAATCTTTGACATGTATAATATTAACCCAGAGTTTGACCAAAATCAGGCTTCGGACCCAATAACCGATCCTGTCGGTAGTCCGGATATTGCTTTTTCTTTGTATCATGCCGACCATATTGTTATCTCCGGTCTTGAAATGTACCATGGTGGTGTGTTGGTCTTTGGATCTGATTATTCTTGGATTGAGAACAACCACATCCACGATCTTCTGAGCGACCGGGACAATAACGGACTGATTATCCTCTATTTTACCGAGCATGCTTATGTCAGAAATAATAACTTGCATGACACTTACCAGCGCAGTATTTCCGACGGCGAAGGCGGATGGATTGTAAATAATATTGAGAGCCATACTGATGCCCAACATAACGGCTGTATCACAACTCTCTCCGGGGATACTTATGAAGGGTATGGCGTTCAAAGTTCGGGACCATTTGAATTTACCGGTAACGAGATTCATGATTGCCCGGTACATCTTTTCATTAAGAATCCGCAGGGGCAGTTAGTAAATGAAAACGGTGTAAATTTACTGATCAAAGATAATTATTTTTACGGTGCCGGTGAATTGGCAGAGTGGTTTGAAGCCGCCAATGTAGTGTTTGAAAATAACCTCTTCAAAGGAATTGAAGGAATATTAGACATGGGTACCTCCGAATATACAGGTGATCTGGAAATGGTGAATGAAATTGCCGCAAGGAACGTCACGTTCCGTAATAACGTATTCACTTCTGTTTCGCGTATTGTGCAAATGCACGGCCAAGGGTTCAGGTTAGCCAACGGCATTTATTCTACCGCATTGGAAGACAAGTTTAAGTTTTATAACAACGTAGCGATAATCGACGGCGCATCACCCGCCGGCACACTTGGCTGGAGCCAGGGAGGATTTGCCTTCGGAAATTCATATTCCGGCATGACTGATCCACAACACGCGCCTTCCAAGACTTTATCTAGAATTGACTCTGCTAATAACTGCTATATCAACCAGCAAGGAACAAATCTGGCATTTTTAAAGCACTGGTACAATAGCTATGAGACTATTACCGGCTACAGCCACAGCACAGCACAAAGTATATACGGGATCAACGGATCAGGTGATCTATTCCCGTCCGACACTGCTCTGACCACCCATTTCACCAATCCTGATACAAATGACTTTTCAATCAAAAGCGGTTCGCCTTGTTCCGGTATTTCAAGTGTCGGGCTTACTGAACCGGAACTATTTGCCGAGTAATCTTTGGAATATTTGATATAATAATGAAATCTGCTAAAATATAGTTGCTATAAAAAAATAATTAAAAAACAGATGAGAGCATCATTGGATATGCCGGGAATTAAAGCGGAACGTGATCATGATTTCCATGAGGCGATAAGCATGGGTAATCTGGCGGAAGCTGAAGAATGGCTGGAAGAGGAAAAGGGCATTATTCTGCATGACGAACCGGAGTGGGTGGAAGAACTGGAAGAAATGCTGTTTGATGCTTATACCGAACAGGGTGATAGCGAAGGCGCAAAGCGAGTAGCAGAACATTCCATGAACGCGGACAGCAAAATAAGAAGAATGAACGCGCTTGTGGAACATGGACTGACCAGTCCACGTTCCGATTAGTATAGAACACTCGGTCGGGACAATAGATTTATATAAGAAATTATCGCTTGATATAAGAGATAATTTTTTATTTACAGAATGAATCCCGGCCAGCAAAAAACCGATTGACATGGGTATTCATTGATGATAAGTTAATGTACCATCTGGCCACTCATCACACATTCCCCGGAAGGAGGTGAAGACCCAATGATCGGAGTATATCTGACCAAAACCGGCCAGCTCCGGGCAGTTTCCGGATCACCCGATGAGCGAAATGCGCTCTCCCTCAGTATTGCCTTCCCCGAACAGCGTGTCATTACCATCTATTTCAAGAGACAAGCGGCGGCACGCATCAGCTACGACAGAGCCAGTGGGGTCATCGAATCCATCTCGTCGGAAAAGGCCGGGGATGCCGTAGAAGTCATCATCGCCTAGCCGTTCACGCGCAAGTCCAGCGCTGTTGCACGAAGAGAGGATGAGGGAACATGAAGAGTGTCACACTGTACACTCCATATCGGTGGCGTCCGAACCCCACGAAGCTCTTTCGGGATATCATTTCCCCCCTGCTGATGGTTCTGGTGGTGCTGAGTTTCACGAAGGTCGGGCTTACCGGCGACGCCCGCTTCATCCCGATCGCCGTGAGCATCTTCCTCCTCCACCCCGGGACTTACTCGGGCTACTTCTGGCGGAAGATGTGGCTCGCCGCAAGCATCATCGGCATGCTTATTTCCCTCAGCGGATACTGGCTGGTGATCATCCTGTTGCCCATTACCATGTTCATCGCAACGGTGGCCTGGCAACTCAACTCCCCGAGAATCAGGAGATACCCGACCATCATCGGTGAGGGGTACATATTCGTACCGGAACCCTACGACCGGCAGTTGCCATCATTGTGCCTGAGTTCTATCACCCCGGACCCAGGCAGTATCCGGTATGGATCACTCTATCGGATAACCCACTATGTGGATGGCTTCCCGGAAAAAGAGTTCGAAGCTAGGATATTCCAGTGCGCGCACTGCGGGCTGTACTTCGAACCGGTTCGAGGCAAATGGTCATGACCAGCACATAACGGCTTTAGCCCATACGCCGTGAGTACACACTCAAAAGGGTCCTTTTTTTATTTACAAAAAAGCGCGAATCTGGTCAATGCGGAGATATTAAATACCGCAGGCGCGATTCGCGAATCGCGCCTGCGCTTTTGTCTGTTAATAATTCACAGAAAATAATTATTTAATCGTAAGTGAACGGGCGGATTTCAAGAATGCATCTTCATATTCCCCCCATTTCTCTGCCGTAGTATTGCCGGTCACCGTGTAATACCTCTGATGATCCTGATCCAGCAATACCACGATCAGAACTCTATAATCCACTTCCTGCATAGTCATATTCAGTACACTAAAACGGGCGGGTAAATTATTAATTAACATTTCATCGCTTACCGACACCACTTCCGATGACGACACAACATTCTCAACTTCCTGCATCACTTTAGCATTTATACTGTCCAAAGTAGAGCCGATAGCAGCAGTATCAAATGAAACAGCGAGATAAGATTTAAAATTAATTTTAGCAGCGGTGCTGTCCTCCGGATGCTGTTCCGTAGTATTAAAGAAGGAAACGAGCGTCCCTGGGATCTGACTCTCCAACCAACCTGCCGGAGGAACGATGGTGAAGTCATTGTGCACATAAATATGATCCGTTGCAGTATTTGTTATGACGGTATTAGTATTACTGATTTGCGTATTAGTAACGACTGTACTGACGTTGGTGTTATTATTGATTTCTTCATCACCTTTCATCATAAAATATACTACACCGGCAATTGCAACGATAATAATAACCGAAACCCAAACAAGGTAAGATTTATTCGTCTTAGTTTGCTCCTCCATATATTTTTAGTTAAGAATTATCTCCTATATTCAGTATAATACTTTTCACAAATATTGGGTATTTCCGAAAAAACGCGCTGAAACTGTTCACCAAATACCGCAGACGCAAATCTGGTCAAAGGATATTTTAAAAGACGCAGGCGCGAATCGAATTCGCGCCTACCCGTTCATCTGTCATTCTTGGTTATAAATTGTCATTCCCGCGCAGGCGGGAATCCACCATTCCTACCGAATCAATTTTCTCCCCCACTCCTTCGCCCTTTCTATTTCCCCCTCTTTCAGCGGACCTTCTTTACCGACGACAAAAAATCCCATCGTGCCTTTCAAATTCCCTCCTTTGCCCGAAAGTGTTTTCCCCATTTTCTCCGCGGCGTATTTGAAAGTTTTCAAAACCAGTTTCAAACCAAAACCCTGCACCGCTTCTTCCAATCGCGTATCAAAAGTAGCCACCTTTTTATCTCTCAGTCCGTCCGCCGGAATAGCGTTCAAAAAATCCTGAATAGCTTTAGTCGGCCGTCCGCCCAATGTCGGCGATCCGACAATCAATAAATCAACAGGACTTAAATCCGTATTTCCCGCATCTTTTGCCGATACAACTTCCACACCTGCTCCCTCGCCGATCGCGCGGGCGATTTTCTCTGTATTGCCAAATGTTGAATCATATATTATTAGAATATTCATTTTATTGATATCAAATATTAAACAAATTTGCCGAACATCGCAGGAGCGCACAAGGCGTAGGATTGAACGAGTGTAGCGAGTGAAATCCGTTAAGCGCCACGGAGCACGGCGATGTGAGGAGAGGAAGAATTATACGGAAGGTGCAGTAGCGAGCTACGAAACCTGGAGTATAAGTTCTGACGAATTGCCGAACGAGGAATCAAAGATAATTAATGTTTTCATAAATTTATTCGTTTTTTATATCCGCTCCATACCTATTAATTGGATGTAACTCTTCATAATGCTCGGATAAATATTTTATTGTATCCGCATCCAGTTTCAGTTTTCCCTGGGGCCTTTCCGGATTGTCAAAATTAATCCCGAGTTCCTTAAGCGCTCCGGCATCATCCGTTTCAATCTCCACATTATATGCTTCGGAAGGATAAAAGGCACCGCCTATTTCCTCCGGACTTATCTGCCAATCCTGTCCGGCCTCGTTTTCCCTGACCAAGGCAAACTGCAAGATCATTTCCAAATACGGACTGTGCGTGCCCGCGGGCAACAGCACTTTTGAACCGCTCTTCAGCCTCGTGGCCATTTTCTGATAATGTTCAATGATGTTGGCGAAGGCGCCGGCTCTTTCCATCTTCCACATAAGCGCCTCGGGGCTATGCAGCTCCAGCAGAGCATAATTCAAAGTTTTCTGATGAGCTTCTTTATATAATTTATTTTTTTCCTCTTCCGGCAGATCTTCATAATTTTCCGGCAGAAACGACTTTACCATTGCCTTATGGTCATACGGCGCAGGAGCATGCAAGTTGTCTGGATCTAAAATCTCACTCGCACGGCTCGTGAATTCTTCATCTTCATCAACTTCGCTGGCAAAGATATGCGACGTCTCCAGCGCCCTGCCCATTTTTCTGGTTCCACCTTTGGTCTCAACGCCGGACGCAGGGCCGTGGTTGGAACCGATCGCTTTGACCGCGTCAAATTGTTCCTTGTCCACACCCTTGGCCAGTTCCTGGGTATCTTCCCTTCCGCTGTCCAATAGCCGGCCGTCATCGCTCCTCTCCCCATGGCGAATAAACTTGATTACGATTCTGACATTCCTGCCTTTTTCCGGATTCGGGTCTGTATCCGGTGAGAATGATTGTCTGTCTTTCATATATTTTTAATCAGTTAAGTATTCAAAAATTGTAACAAGGTAGGTCGGACATGGCGGACAATATGCCGGCGGTTCTGCGCAGGGCGAGCACATGGCAGGAACAGGAATCATCGGCACAAAATATACTACAATTACTAATACCAATAGTATTGCCGTCCAGAACCACCATTTTTTATAGAAGGAGGTTTTCATATTTCAAATTTTATTTACTAAATATTTCCTTTATAATTTCTTTATTGTTTAATTTTTCCCTTGCCCCGAAAATTATTCCAATAATATGTGGCTGTAAGAAAATAAATAATGATAAAATAATTGATCGCAAATTATTCTCTTTAACAATCTGTATCTGTTGAATTCCATTTTTAACAAATATTTCATTAATTTTTCTAACTTTTTCTAATAGATTGTTACTATTCCCATGAGCAATGCTTGAACGAATTTCATATAATTTTTTCAATACATCAAAAAAATCACAAGTTGGTATTTTTTCTACATTATCAAATTGTTCAAAATATTTTTCATCTACACATCTATCATAATAGATACTTCCAATAGTTGAAAATTGAAAACTAATTTCTGAACTACTATTTTTCACAAATATACCTTCCAAGCCAGATACAATTAATAAAATTGCATTCTTTAATGCAAATTCATCAAAAAAACCATAAAACTGATTTGTAAATAACTTATTAATAATCCTATATCCTTCCTGAATCAAACCTAAACTGTTTGTGATATTTTGATTATTTAAAAGAAAATGATATAACTCTGTAATTATTTTACTTGGAACAACATAATTAATATCATGAAATCCTTTAATCATTAAATTATTTAAACCAATACTACTAAAGGAATCCAGTGCCTTCTTAGTCTTATGTTCTAACACTATTGGTTTTTGACCAAAAATTCCAATAAGTCTTAATTGTAAATCTTGATCAAAATTACCAAAATCTGATATTTCAAAATGACTGATTTTCTTTGGGATAAAATCATTAATAAATATGGACAGAAGTAATATTTCTAATTTTCTTATTATTTTATCGTCAATTACATCAAGATCAGAGATTTTAATTGTTGTTAAGAATCTTGCATTAAAAATACTATGTTCGATAAGTCGCCATTCTCCAAGTTCAATATTATATTTTCCATTTGTTGAAAGCGGAAAATCACAATTGGCAATTATACTAATACTTTGTTGCTTAGAAGTTTTCATGTCATAAGATTAACATATATAGTTACTAAATCAAGTAAACAAAATAACCTCGACTTATATACGAGGTTCGTTTCAAACTAAAATAAAATCGTTTGTATTTAATTAATCTCTAATCCCCTTTTCAGATTATCTAAAATTCTAAATATCATTTCAATAAACTTTGTATCTTTGCTATAATGCTGTGCAATATGTGGATAATATCTTGCATTACGACTTTTGTCTTTCAAACTTTTATAATTCTTATATATTACTGGTTTACTACTAAAACTACTGGCGATCTCCTTTTCAAATTGCATATAATTACTACAAATCTCTTTTCCAGGTGGCAATTTGGAATATATATAATGAAGTGCTGAATAGAAAGAAATTGTAACAACCCAATCTAATTGGTTTGATCCAATAGTCACCAATGCATTAGCTAGACGTTCATTATGTCTTGCCTGAACAAGATGTTCATCTGGTGTAAATGGATGTAGCTTTGCAACCATATTTACGCTGGCTTATATATAGTATAGTTACTTGGAACAATACTCTTAATTGGAAATTTGAATATTGGTGACAGTTTAAATTTAATATTATAAAGGGGATATTTCTTTATTGTTTTAAACTCTGCAGTGTAAATCTTATCCTCCAATTTTTCATCATAATCATCTATTAATGTAAATATTTCTATTGTATTAAAATCTATCTTATAATAAATACGAGGTCTTTTTGACCTAACAATATTACCAGAAATCTGGGTATAAAAATCTTTTAGAATTCTATTATTTTCCTCAGACATAATTACCTCATACTCATTATACCATTAATAACTATCCACTTTATCCACAATCAAGTTATTTGTCAAATCATCCACCCTAACACACATTTATTTACTTGTTAACTTCCCTCTTCCACAAAACAGGGCCGATGGCGACACCGATAAATATCAAGTAAGCGCTCCACTGCCCGAACACCACCCCGGTCGTGCCGTTGCCGATCGTCACAACTAGTAGCATCACGACAATCATTAAAGACCAGATGATGCCGTAAGTCAGCGCGTGCCTGGCGGTTTCAATCGGCATTTTCCGGGAAACCCAGCCGGAGCAGAAAGTCATGGCGACAGCGATTACCAGTCCGACCCACCATGAATTTTCAAACGGCGTTTCCGACTGAGTGATCATGGACATGATAAACAGCAGGACATTCACCAGAACATACAGTAATAATCCCCAGCCGAAAATTCTAAGAAATATTTTTCTGCGCATAGATATAGAGTTTAGTTGATTAATCACCTATTCCCCTATCTATGCTAATCATACGCCTAAATTGCCGAAAAAGAAAAATCTATCCAATTTGCCAAACCAAAAACCCAGCTATTGCTGAAGTATCGGGACTCCTTCACCCGTATTCACGGGTTCGGAGTGGTTGCCGTTATTTTAGGGTTGCTGTTTATTTCAGTTCTTCCAGATAAGTTTTAATAAAATTAGCGGTAGCCGTAATTGTTTCTGCTTTTGCCCCGCGCGGACTTTGTGCCACCCACATGGCAAAATTGTACAGTTCCGTATTATCCACCTTCAGCCACCTGTTGTTCATAAATAAGAAAGCCATCAATATTGTCATCGCTATTCTTTTATTGCCGTTTCTAAACGGATGATTCTTGATCAGTAAATAAAAAAGTACCGCCGCTTGCGTATTGATTCCTTTGTATAACGGCCTTTTGTTATATGTCTGAAAAGGCGTCTCCAAACAGCTCTCCAGGATATTGGGAAATCTGGTGGAAAATGCGGGTATCGGTTCATCATATGCCATCATTTCCTTCGCCAGTCTATAGGCGAGGTACTCTATTTCCATTAATGACAGTGTTTTGGTCATGTGTTACCAAGTAATCTTAATGTTTCACCATACTCTTTCACAACCTTCTTTACCGCTTTATTCACAACATCCTTTTCACTATCCTCTAAAGTATCTTTGAATACACCCTTGAACTGATTTCTGCTTACCACAAAATTCCGGCCGATTTTTTCGGCCTTTATTTCACCCCTTTTGATCCGATTAAATACAGCTACCCGGCTAATCCCGAGCATTTCCGCAACTTCAGTAGTAGATAATAAGTCTTTATTCATAATATAATTTATTATTGTTAACTTAATAATATAATGTTAACATATGTTAATATTATAGTCAATAGTTATCAATAATCTATACTCCCCCAAACCAAAAACCCATCCCGCGGACGCGGGACGGGCATTGGCTTATTTCTTAATAGAAAAACACCCCTCGTAAGGGGCGTCTTCCTTAGTTCTAAAAAGAGCAAACAATATAATATTAATTTCCGAGTTTCAGATATTCCCTGAGCGAATCCCGTTCCCCGATCAAGTCGAGGACAAGTTTTGCGGGATGAGTCGAAGGGTGTAAACACTACAGTCCTTCGACGAGCTCAGGACATATTACCTTTTCCCCAGTGACAGTATCTATTTTAATGTTGCTGTTCCGCCAGCTGCTTCAATCTTCTTCTTGATTTCTTCTGCTTCTTCCTTTGGTACGCCTTCTTTAATAACCTTTGGCGCGCCGTCAACTAGATCCTTGGCTTCTTTCAAGCCTTTTTCTGTAACTTCTCTTACTACTTTGATTACGTTGATTTTGCTGTCACCGGTTGTGGTCAGTTCCACATCAAATGAAGATTTCTCTTCTGCTGCTTCGCCGGCTTCGGCTGCTGGCATTGCTCCCATCATCATTGGAGCGGCTGCGGATACGCCGAATTTCTCTTCCAGGATTTTGACCAGTTCGGCCAGATCCAGAGCAGTCATCTGCTCTACTTCTTCCACGAGTTTTTTAAACTTCGCAGGAACCTCTACTGCTTTTTTCTCTCCTGAAGCTGCCTCTGCTGGAGCTTCTTTCTTTACTTCTTCTGTCATTTTTTTATTCCTTAATTAATGGCTTATTAAATAAATTGATTGATTACCATGGATTCCCGCCTTCGCGGGAATGACATTTTATTATGCTTTTTGCTCTTTAATGGCGTTTAGCGCATAGATGAACCCGCGCATATTGCCCTGCAGAACATTGACGATACCGACCAGCGGTGCACGCAGACTACCGACGACCTGTGCCAATAGCTGTTCACGGCTCGGCAGGTTCGCCAGTTCCATTACTTTCGCCTGTTCTATATAACTGCCTTCCAGTATTCCGCCCAGGATCTGCAAAGTAACATTGTCTTTTTGGAATTTCTTCAGGATTCTGGCTGGAGCGACTTCGTCTTTGAAACCCATTGCAACTGCAATCTGCCCGTCCAAACCTTTGATATCCATTCCCTCAAGCTTCACTTCATCCAAAGCCCGCTTGATCAGGGTCTTTTTCGCGACATTGCATTCTACTTCTTCATCGCGGAGCAGTTGGCGCAAGTTTTCGAAACTCTTTACGTTTAAACCGGAATAGTTAATAAAAACAGCGGATTTCATTCCCGAAAGCCTCTCTACCAGTGTTTTTACTATTTCTTCCTTTTGTACTCGTGTTTTAGGCATGTTTTTTTCATTATTCCCTGAGTGAAGTACCGCGCAAGCGGTACGTAATCGAAGGGTCTGGATTTTAATGTCCTTCGACTCACTTCGTTCGCTCAGGAACTATTCATAATTAAAAAATCTGCGGTAATCACCACAGAAAAACAGCTTGTTTTGTACCTCGGTAGGATTTACGGCCATTTTTGTGGCCACCTACTGTCTGTGGCGATATTTAGTTGTAATTCCCAGTTTACACTCTTAAAATAAATCGTCAAGTACCAATCAGGAAATTTACCCGATTACCGTACCGGAAAACGGCTTTTTCTGCAAAAATCGTTTAAAGTTAGCCAAATTAGTGCCTTTCATCACCACCACCCGGATCCCCGCTTTTTCTGCCCTCTTGGCAGCTACGGGATCAAACGGGGCGTTCATTCCCGGTACATATTTACCCCCGATTACTTTTTTGAACTCCTGCCAGGTCATCACTCCGATTCGCTTAGCGTCTTTGTATTTCCGGGGATCTTTGTCATAAACATGGGAAATATTGGAAAGATTGACCACGGTCTTGGCACCATACTGTTCCGCCAGAATCACCGCATCCAGATCGGAAGATGAGCCGGGTACATAGCCGGAGCCGATGATTATTTTCTTTTTGGTATTAATTTTCCGGTGGGGATTATCTAATACTTTTTCGTAAGCCAGCGTGCCGAAGATTACCCTGATTAGTTCTGCATTCAACTTCGTGGCGGAGATTCCCAGCCAGTCCAGATTATCAGGAGATACTTTAGTAACCTTTTCCGCGGCGGCGTTATATTTCCGGCAGACCTTCCCTCCTCCGGCTACAATAACGATCTTGGAATACTTGCTTTGATTTTTAATAATCAGCTCACGGAATTTTTTCAGGAATACCCAGTTCACTTCATCAGGAACTATGATTGATCCGCCCAGGGAGATTATGACTGATTTTTTTTTCATAATTGTGTTTTTTAATTCATGGCAACTCTAAACAAATTCATCATTATTTACTTGTCATTCCGTACTTGATACGGAATCTAGTTGGAATGTAGATTCCCGGGTCAAGCCCGAGAATGACATTTTTGGGAAAACCGAATTTGTTTAGAGTAATGTTAATCAATCTAAATATTTTGCTTTATTTTGCAGATGCTCGTCATAGGTCTTGCTGAATACTGTGGTGCCATCTTCTTTGGTTAAGAAATATAAATAGTCGCTGTCCTCTGGATAAATGGTAGCCACGATCGAATCCATCCCCGGATTGGAAATCGGTCCCGGTGGCAGTCCCCGGTTCTCGTAAGTGTTGTATGGATTTTGAATTTCCGTATCGGCAAAAGTCGGTTGCAATGCACTTTTGCCCGTAATGTAGTTTACCGTCGCATCAGACTCCAGCGGAATTTCGTTTGCCATGCGCGTATAAAATATTCCGGCTGCTATTTTCTTATCCGCGGTCGTGCGCACTTCTTTTTCCACGATACTGGCTAAAGTAATAATATCATAAATAGTTTTTCCCTGACGTGAAATTTCGTCCCGCATCTCCTGTGTGAGCTTCACATCAAAGTTGTCCAGCATTTTTTCGATCAGGTGCGCCGGGTCAGAGTTTTTAAAAATACGGTAAGTGTCCGGAAAGAGAAATCCCTCCAGCCCCTGATCCACCGGCTTGCTCGAAAGGAAGTCGTAGGTTTTGTCCGGAATGATTGAATGTGAATCAACAGTATTCACGACCGTTAAAAATTCATCAATATATTCGCTTTTGGATATTTTTCCGTCAGCCTCGGCAAAATCCGCCATGTATGTCGCAATCTCGGTACTGGACCAGCCTTCCACAATTGTTACCAGTCGTTCCCTGGACAGTGCGTCGCCGGACACCAGCAGATTTGCCAGCTCCATCATGTTCAGATTCTGCGGAATATAATAATCCCCTGCCTTCAACTTGCTTTCATAATGTTTGAGCCAGATATAAGTGCGGAATATAAAATCATTTCTGCTCAGACCCTCCGTCTCCAGATTAGCACTGATTTTTTTTACACCTTCGCCGGATTCAATGATAAAAAGTTTTGCCTCAGCATCGCTGGTTGCTTTGGCATTGATCTGATAATTAAAATAAAACAAGCCGGCCAAGCCGATAAGTATTATGATGCTGATAATAAAGAGTACAATTTTTTTCATCCCGTTAGAAATTCCTGTATTTAGTAATAAAATATATTCCCGTATCCCACCCGTTAGTAATGATAATTTCTAACGGGATTCATCCGATATTAATTTCTAGATTAATTATAAATGATATTCTCTAACGTTTATAGGTATTTTTCGTTCTCTTTGTTCTTCTGCAATTCTTCTACAATCTTCTTCGCTTCATCCGACCGTTCTCTGGGGCACACCAGCAGTGCGTCATCCGTATCAATAATCACCATGTCATCCAGACCAATGGTGGCAATAACTTTATCTTTATTTCCGTAGATCATGCAGTCGGTAGTGTCCATGGGTATTACATTTCCTTTTACTAAATTGTCACCCTGATTGTTTGGTAATAGATCTTTGATCGTATGCCATTTGCCCAGATCGCTCCAGCCGATTCGATTGGAAACACACATCGCTATTTTTTCTGCCTTGTCGGTGATGGCAGTTTCGATCGACATTTTTTCCAGCGCAGAATATATTTCAGCAATCTTCTCTTCCTGTCCACCAAGTTTCAAAAGCTCCACAATCTCCCGGCACGCTTCCAGTATTGCCGGCTGGTATTTTTCAAATAATTTAATAATTGTTGAGAGTTGCCAGATGTACATGCCGGTGTGGTAGAAGTAACGGCCGGAAGCAATCAGCTCTTTGCAATAATCCAGATCCGGCTTCTCCACCCAGTCCGCAACTTTAAATATCGCTTCTTCCCCTTTTTCCTGCAGTACGTCTCCGGATTTAATATAACTGTATCCGGTGTCCGGGTAGTTCGGTTTGATCCCCGGCGTCATAATGTATTCCGGATTTTCTTTCAGGAAAATTTCCGCGGTCTGAAGCAAAGTTCGGAAAGCTTCCGGGTCGGTGATGTAATCATCAGACGGCAAACTGGCGACTACTTCATGATCCGAAAACCGCTCCGCGATCAGAACGCTCTCCAGACAAATCGCCGGTCCAGTATTCTTGCTGGCGGATTCCGGAATAATATTTTTTTCGGAAACATTCGGCAAATATTTTTTTACCAGATGCTTCACCGATTCATTGACTGAAATAAAAAGATCGTCCTCAATATTTATTAAAGGGGCGATTCTGTCTTGTGTGTCCTGAATTAAAGCTTTGTCGCTGGCGATTGCCTGAAACTGTTTCGGATTATTTTTTCTGCTGAGAGGCCACAGCCTGGTACCTACTCCGCCGGCGCGAATAACTATCTTCATGTGATTAGTTTAATTAGCAGTGAATAATTATTATTAATAAATTCTAAACCCTAAGCCCTAAATCCTAAATAAATTACAAACGGTATTGCTTTTCTCGATTTGTAAATTGCGATTTGAAATTTTGGATATTATTTGGAGTTTAGAATTTAGGATTTAGAATTTTTCAAAACATTATCCTTCTCTATCAGAGATCAGCGGTACAAACTGGAAACCGGGATAACTTTTGGTTTTGATTTTATCCGGCGCCTGTTTTTCCACCACCACGATATCCTGCACGGCATCGCCGATCGGAATTACCAGTTTACCACCCACCTTCAATTGGTCAATCAGTGCCTGCGGAATTTCCCGCGCTGCCGCCGCCACGATTATTTTGTCATAAGGCGCGTATGCCCTCAGACCCTTCGACCCGTCACCGTACGTATGGGTGATATTGATAAATTTATATTTCTTAAGATTCTCTTCCCCGAATTTTTTCAGTTCTTCAATTCGCTCAATGGCGTACACGTGCCCCTGATCACCGACTATTTCAGCCAGTAGTGCGGTCTGCCAGCCGGACCCGGAACCCACATCCAGTATCCTTTCTCCTGCTTCCGGCTCCAAAACCTCCAACATAAAAGCCACCGTCATCGGCTGGGAGTTGGTTTGTCCATGCCCGATATGCAAAGGGGCGTTAACCGCCTCCTTGTCTTTCATGTTTTCCGGCAGAAAATCACGTCTTTTTACCCTATAAAAGGCATTAATTATCTCGGGATTACGCAAATAGCCCTGTCCAATCAGGTCTTTTACCAGGTTCTCCATGGTTGTTTTATGCATGAATATCATATTCATATGTATGCTTAGTTTATCATCTTTTCGTGAAAAATAGAAATAAAAGAAAAAGTTATCCACAGGTCATCAATATTGGCTAATATATAGTTAAAATTAGCTATATTTATCCAGATCAAATCGATTATGTTGACATTTTATATATGTTGTGCCATAATCTATTGACAAATTTTGTAATTGTGCTATATATAGCATGTTACTAAAAATATAAAACTCTGCCTGGCGACCGCTAGAAGTTACCGGCAGTACTTGAAAAATAAATAATCTAATCATTAGCACTAACCACACAATGAACGCTAATCATTACAACTCGAACCCGAAGAAACGGGGGAAGTTTTATCGTGTCGTCAACATTATTGTCATGACGGCTTTTTTATTTAATATGACCGCAACTCAGGGGCTTTTAATGCTGTCCCCTGCTCAAGCGCAGGCAACACAGGACAAATATACTCTGTGCCATGCTACAGGTAGCGATACTAACCCTTGGGTTAGGATTCATGTTCCAGAGTCTGCCTTACCCGCACACCTTGATGGAAATGGCACTCCCCTGGCAGGACATGAAGACGATGTATATTTAGGCTTGGATAATGCCGATCTACTGCAATGTCCCACACCACCAGTAAGCTGTCCGAATGTTTTTGGGGACAATTTTGAGAGTTATTCAGTAGGCACAATTCCATTACCCTGGTCGCAAAATTATGGGGTAACAATAGAAGATATAAATGGAACGCATGAAAAAATTGCAAAAATGAATTCCAGTGAAAGTCATGATGAAGAAAGAATGTGGACCACGATTGATACTTCAGGCCGTACTAATCTAAAACTGCGTTATGATCAAAAAACTGATGGTCTTGAAAGAAATGAGCAGGATGTTTTTACCTTAAAATACAAAATCAACAGTGAATCCAGTTGGAATGTATTGTACCAAACAGATGTTAATGACAGTTGGGATCATATGGTCTTCAACTTACCTAATGCAAACCAAATCACTATTAGCTTTGGCCTACTAGGCACAAATGAAAACGATAAGGCGTTTGTTGATAATGTAACCTTATCCGGCTGTGTTGCAAACGTATGCGGTGACGAAACAGTTGGCGGTGACGAAGAATGCGATGATGGAAATGTAAATGACGGTGACGGATGCAGTGCAACTTGTACTATTGAAACCTGCACTGACACAGATAATGATACAATCTGTGACGATATAGATAACTGCCCATCAATACCAAACCCAAGTCAAAACGATGCCGATGCTGATGGTGTCGGTGATGCATGTGATATGTGCGCAGGTGCCGATGATGCATTAGATAATGAAGGTGATGGAATACCAAACGGTTGTGATAATTGTCCTTGGGAACCAAACTGGGATCAAACAGACACAGATAACGATGGTGTAGGGGACGCGTGTGATGAACCGGTTTGCGGTGATGGCAATTTAGATGAACCACAAGAAGAATGCGACGACGGAAATGGTGAAAATGGTGACGGATGTTCCGCACAATGTACATTAACCTATAATATCCAAGGACAGAAATGGAACGATGAAGACAATGACAGTTATTGGGATGATAATGAAAGTCCTCTTGCAGGAGTAGAGATAACATTAGATGGCGGAAATAGCGGAACAGTATACACAAATGCGAACGGTGAATACGAATTTTCCGGTTTGCTTCCAAATAACTACACCGTTTGCGAAGTAGTTCAAGATGGATGGGAACAGTCGCTACCTGGCACGGGTTCAGGAGACTGTTACGAAATAACACTGCCCGATGACGGTCAAACCACTTATAATTTTGGCAATCATCAGATAGATAATGTTACAATCGTCGCATATAAAATTGTCTGCACAGAAGAATCCGACCTACCTAACTGGGGAAATGGCGGAGAGAACATTACTGCGGCAACTGCCCAGAATTGGGTAGACAGCCACGATTCATGTGAATTTGAATCAGATTGGAATTTCCAATGGCGTGTAGATAGTGGCAACCCATACAATCCAGGCGATAATACTGGTGAATCTGTTGGCACCGATTGGACAACATTTGGTCTTACCGATGGAAATGGAATGACATCCACTGAAATTGATTTTGATCTCGCAGACAAATTTTGGTTCCGTGAAGTTATGCAGCCAGGATATATTCCTTTCACCTATAACGTTGCAGGAAATAACAGCAATAATGTTTCAGCCGAATTCTACTGCAGCTCAGATGTCTTAAACTATGACAACTTAGAATGGATTGATAATATGACTCCGGGCGAAACATATCATTGTGTTGCCTGGAACGTTCAAGCTCAACCGACTAAAGGTGACCTGACAATCTGTAAATACAATGATGTTGACAGCGATGGTGAATATTCCGACCTGATTGACACTCCTCTGCAATGGGAAATGAATGTTGAAGCTATGTCTGGAGTAGCGGATGGTAGTATTTGGGGTACCGGTACAAACAGCGAGACCGGTTGTGTTACGCTTGCTGATATGTGGCTCGGAGAATATCGCGTCACTGAAACAGCTGTAGACGGTTGGTCACCAACCAATCCGGTAAGCGGAGATCAATCAATAGAACTTACTGCCGAAAACCCAGATCAGACTGTTCGATTCCTAAACGAGCAGGTTTATGACCTGCATGGTTACAAATGGAATGATTTGGACGGTGATAGATATCCTGATTGTAATCCGGTTAAAGGAGCTGAACTGACAACAGCCGCTACTCCCCCGCTGGATTGTGAACCAAGACTTTCAGGTTGGACAATCTTTATTGATGAAAATGAAAATGGAATTCTGGATGGCGAGGAACAGTCAACTATTACTTCAGATGATCCGGAACACTTAGGCTGGTATTGGTTCGAAGATCTCCCAGCCGGCGATTATCGTGTCTGTGAAGTACAGCAGTCTGACTGGGCACAAACCTATCCTCAAACCGCTGACGGCTGTCACACAGTAACACTCCCGACAATGACCGAAGGTGACACCTGTATTTCAGAATATGCTCTCAATGGAGTAGATAACGCGCCTTCAATCTGTAACTTTGGTAATATTCACGACAAAGGCGATTTGACAATCGTTAAATACGATGATGATGAGAATCTGATGGCCGAAGTAGAATTCCAAATTGATGGTGAAACATACTGGACTAATGGTAATGGCGAAATCGTACTAGAAGATATTTTGACCGGCTATCACATTGTAGAAGAAATGGGCATGGATAATTATACCTTTACATCTGTAACTGGTGATAATTGCACAAACAGCAATCCGTCAGCCGCAAATGTTGTGGAAGACGGAACAACCTGCACATTCACCAACACCCGCAATACTGGTGATGTGAGTGGTATGAAATATGAAGATTTGAACGGTAATGGAATCCGTGATTGCGCAATTCCTGCAAAAAGTCTTGGAATAATTAATGTAAATGATTCCGAAGATCCGGAAGTGTGTGAACCAGCGCTCCCCGGTTGGACAATCAATCTTGCTTTTAACGCATGTTCTGAAAACAGCTCTGACTACGACTTGAGCAATGATGGAGAACTAGATCTCTCAGACGTTGCTATGATGGCGCAGTATCTGGAAACACCAAATAATCCGCAGGGCGACATGAATGATGACGGTTTAACGAATCAAGCTGATTTCAATTGTTTTTCCGCCATATACACTGACAGTTCTCTGCCGGCTATTGCTGATAAGTCTGACGTGACCGATGAAGATGGTACCTACAGCTTCAAAGGTCTGACCCCTGGATCTTACAACGTCTGGGAAACACTAGATAATAATCCTGGCGATGCTCACGGGGGTTGGATTCAAACCAGTACGCCTGTTGTCCATACCGTATTAATCGGCGCCGGTGATGAAATAACCGGTGAAGACCAAAATTTCGGTAACCAATATGTCGGTTACTGCGGTGATGAGGTTGTGAACAATGGTGAAGAATGTGATTACAATAGTAGTTATGGAGTTCCTGAAAACTACCATTGTACTCAAGAGTGCCAATTGCAGGAAGATCCTTATTACTTAGTTGATGGTTATAAATATGAAGACTTAGATGGAAATGGCACTTGGAATGAAGCATATGAACAGCCACTAAACGGCTGGGAAATCTGTTATGCCTATGAACCATTGGACAGAGTAGAAGACATTGCATTCTCATTTGACTCCTTTGCGCTCGGAATTATGGAAGATACTGATAATTGCGTAATGACCGGCAGTGGCGAAGAATGGCCAGATGGTTATTATCAATTCAAATTCTACAACCCGGGGCATGTTACTCTAACTGAAACACCACAGCCGGGATCTGGATATACCCAGACCGAACCTGTAGCCGGAGCACCTTGGGAAATAGAAATGGCGGAAAACCCTGAGTTACCGCAGTACAACTTCGGCAACCAGCCGGACTTCAGCGTTAATATTGAAAAATCAGCCAGCGTTACTACAATCGGACAAGCTGAGCAATTCGGTTATACCATTAACTGGGGATTAACCGGGATAATAACTGCTGATCAAGTTATAATCACTGACACTCTACCCGCTGATGTTTCATTTGTCTCTGCAACAGACAGTGGAATTTATGACAGTGGTACGCATACCGTAGCTTGGACGCTCAATAATATTGCTCCGGGAACCACCGGTAGCTTCGGTGTAACTGTTCAAGCACTAAGTAATGTGACTAACGGCGAGGAATTGTTAAATACCGTAGATATCTTGGGAACCAAATATCTGGAAGCTCCAGCCGAAGCCAGTGCATTAGCAGGTCCGGTACTTACCAGAATTGACCGTTCCGACACAGCAAACGCAACTGTAACCGTAGTTGTTCCGGATGTTGCCGCTCCTCTACTGCAGATTACTAAAGATGCCAGCGTGGCTACGGCTGACGCCGGCGACACTGTAACCTATACTGTAGTCGTAACCAACGTTGGCTCTGCAAAAGCGGTAAATGTCATGGTTGATGATACCCTGCCTGCCGGAATGACCTTTGTGGACGGTGGCGGAACAACTGTGGCGTTAGTACTTGGTGATATTGAGATCGGGCAGTCCAAAACAACCACTTATGACGTGAAAATAGCGGATAACGCGACGTCCGGTTCTTATGAGAACTTAGCAGTCGCTTCTGCCGACAATCATGATGATATATCGGACTCCGCGATTGTCGAGGTTGAAAACCCGGTTGTTCTGGGTGAAACCACTGAAGCGGAATTGGCACTGATCAAAACCGCCGATGTTGAATACACCAACCCGGCCGGAACAGTGGAATACACGCTGACTGTAACCAATAACGGCACGGAAGACGCCCAAAATGTCGTCCTGACTGACCAATTACCGGACGGATTCGTATTTGAAGGCACAACTGATGTCGTAAAAGTGTGGAATTTCAGCACAATCGCTGTCGGTGCAGCCGAAACCGTTACCTATAAGGCAACCGTAAACGCTAACACTACAGCAGGAATGTACGAAAACGTGGCATTAGCCAAAGCGGACAATTCCGACGATGCCGGTGCTTCTGCTATAGTAGAAGTACGTGCCGTATCGGTCTTGGGTGCGCTGGTCGATACCGGTACCACCACCCGCGACTACCTCCTGTATATCGGCGGCGTGATGCTGGTGATCTCTGGAATCTGGTTTTTTACCAGAGAAAAGAACCTGTCACACCACTCCAAGTAGGCTAGAATCTTCGGACTTTAAACACCCCCACACCCATTAATGGGTTTGGGGGTGTTTTGATTTACCGGATTAATCTACTTGCCAAAATTAGATGAAATATGGTCTAGCCTATTGACAAAAAAACTGTAAACTGTAAGATGTAGGAGCTATAAATAGTTCTTTAGGCGTTGCACATTATCATGGAGGAAGAACACGAGCTTATGCTAGTGTTTGGGGGGAATAGAAAACCAACAAAAGGTTATAAAAAAACCAAAATAAAAGAGTACTAGAAGCATACACCTTTGAAAATCGCTATATTTAGCGAATTTGTAACTTGTTGTTGGTTTTTTGTATTCATAAAAAACCTTGCAAATTAGCACATTTAATATGAAATAATTCCCTCTTGATAGGGACTAGAAACAAGAATAGTTCCTGAGCGCCTGTGGTGAGCACAGTCGAACCAAAGTCGAAGGACAATATAACAAATACTTCGACAGAGTTTATCCCGATGAATATCGGGACTCAGGGGATAATTAAAAAATAATTTACCAAAATACAATGAAAATTAATCTACTACCTAAGAAGAAAGCGGTATGGAAAATGACCTATAAATCATTCCATATTGTTGCGTTAATTGCCCTAATATTTAATATGTCTTCAGTTGGGGTATTTTTTACCCCGAATACAGCTCTTGCTGCCGAAAAAACATCGGAAACAGTTGATAAAACCACCTGTGCGGAAGGTGAAAAATGCGAAGATACCGGCACAATCCTGATCAAAAAATTCCTGGATCTGGATAGGGATGGCGTTCGTGATACCAATGAAACATTACTGCCAAACTGGCATTTTACTATTGTAAACGGTGCATATAGTACTGAAGGTGCTACCAACAGTGAAGGTGTGCTGACTCTACTTGATATGCCAATTGGTACCTACCAGGTAACTGAAACACTGCAGCCGGGCTGGACTAATACCACACCCCTGACCCAGTCAGCAGTTGTTACGAAGGACAACACAACTATTCTGCATTTCGGTAATATTGAGCAACATATTGGAAACCTCAGAATCAAGAAATATAACGACTTAAACAGTGATGGCGTCAAACAGACAAACGAACCGTATATGACCGGCTGGCATTTTGACGTTACACAAAACGGCCAATTTATTGCTGACGGTAATACCGGAGAAGACGGTGATTGGCTGATTATTGAAAACCTGCCGGTTGGAATATATACAGTTACAGAAACCCAGCAGGACGGGTGGATAAATACTGATCCGGGCACCAACCCAATCAAGAAAGATGTTAATGTTACAGAAAATACTATTACATATCCCACAAATGTGTGGTTCGGTAATGCTGAAATTCCAGGCGAATGCAAATTGGAAATAACAAAATCAGTAAATAAGACCGAAGCAGAGCCTGGCGATACGCTGGAATACACTTTGTCCTATGAAAACGTCGGAACAGCAGACTGCACCGGTGGTGGAGTACAGCTTTTTGACAATCTGGACAGCAGGCTGACATACAACGGCACTCACTCACAGGATAATACCGATCATGATATAACCTTTGAAGGTAATTTTGACGGAACTGATCCGGTAGCCAATGCACACGTGGTCAGTCCGGGCGAATCCGGTCATGTCACATTTCAGGCAACTATCACTGAAGATCTGAAGTGCGGTGAAAATAATATTCCGAATAAATACAGAATCTGGAGCAATGAAACCGGTGATATCTGGAGCAATGAAGTGAACACAAGCGTTTACAAAGAATGCTACGGATCACTGAAAGTTATCAAGCATGTTGATTTCGGTGAAGCAACACCTGATATGTGGGAATTTACAGTTCCGGGATACGGAACCCAGTCCCCTATTGACGGTCAAGATTATGTGATCTTCTCCCAGCTTCCTGAAGGACTATACTCAGCAACAGAAAGCACAATCCCCGGTTACCATCAGGTATCTTCTACCTGCAACAACGTACAGGTAAACCCGGGCGAACAGGCAGAATGCGTCTTCCACAATACCAAGGATACTTTCTGCAAAATGAATTTCACAAAATCTGTTGATAAAGAAAATGCATTACCAGGCGATGTCGTTACCTATACTCTGAATTATGAAAACACCGGCGACGCAGACTGCACCGGTGGTGGCGTGAAAATATATGATGATCTGGATAATAAATTAACCTATGTCGATAATTCTCTTACCGGTAATGAATACAACGGTAATGGCGACGGAATATCTCTGTTCGAAGAATTCGACGGCGTTAATCCGCTGGCCAACGCACATGAAGTAATCCCCGGTGAATCGGGTGTCATTACCTTCCAGGCAACAATTACCGATGATTTGGAATGCGGTGAAACCATCATCCCGAACAAAGCCAAACTCTGGAGTAATGAAACAGGGTATTTCTGGAGTAATGAAGTAAACACAACTGTCTTCAATCAATGCTACGGATCGTTGAAGGTAATCAAATACGTGGATGAAGGCGATGCAACTCCTGATATGTGGGACTTCACGATTGCCGAACACGGGACACTGTCCCCTGCTGAAGGCGATAACTATGTTGTCTTCACACAGATGCCGGAAGGATTCTATGCGGCATCAGAGAGCAATCTGGCGGGCTACCACCAGGTATCCTCAACCTGCGATAATGTTGAAGTTATCACTGGCCAACAGGCGGTTTGCGAAATCCACAACACAGTTGATCACTATGATATTAACGGATACAAATGGAACGATCTGAACGGCAACGGTGAATGGGATCAGAGTGAACCGGGAAAATCCGGTTGGACAATCAATCTGAATACTTTTGAAGGAACCCTTCTGGATTCAACCGTTACCTCAGATAATAACGAAGATCTTGGTCACTATGAATTCTCCGATTTACTACCTGGCATCTACCAGGTTTGCGAAGCGCAAAGTGAAGGCTGGTACCAGACCTATCCGTCCGAAAACAACGGCTGCCATTTTATCTACCTCGGACCAAATGCCGATAATGAAGTAATGTCCTATAACTTCGGTAACACTGGTTATGGTGAAATTTCCGGAGCAAAATTTGACGATGCCAATGGTAATCACATCTGGGATACCGGCGAACCGGGACTGGAAGACTGGACCATAGCGCTCCAATCCAGCTGTTCTGAAGTATTTGCTGACTACGACTTAGAATCTGATTCGGTAATCAACCTGTCAGATGTAAGCCTGTTTGCTGAAAAATACGCCCTAGGCAATACACTAGTTGATCTAAACGGTGATGCGGTCGTGAATAACTATGACCTTAACTGCTTCAAAAACGTACTCAGCGCGACCCCGGAAACTATGACGGAAAATCCGATCATTACAAAGACAACTGATGCTAGCGGTTATTATCAATTTACCGGTTTGGAAACAGGCGCGTACAATGTATCTGAAGTACAGCAGACCGGCTGGGCACAAACATTCCCAGAGAGTAACGGAGGCGCTTACGGACCGATTGTTATTACTTCCGGAAAAGTATCAACCGATAATGACTTCGGTAACCGAAGAATCCCGACTAAAGTAAAAGACCCGATCCTGACGATTACCAAAGATGTCAATGTTGCATTCGCCAATCCAGAAGATACTGTTAAATACACCGTGGTTGTATCCAATATTGGTGAAGCGACAGCTATCAACGTAGTAATGACCGACGTCCTACCAAAAGGATTAACCTATCCGGAAGGCGGCACAACCAAAACTTTCTCACTGGGTGACATCGAACCGGGTAAATCCGTAACCAAGACTTACGACGCAGTTGTTGGTAAAGACACTAAAAAGGGAAATTATGTAAATACCGCCACTGCTAAAGCTGATAATCATGATGAAGTATCCGACGACGCTACGTTGGAAGTCAGGATTCCTGAAGTCAAAGGTGAAACCACGCCGGAACTGGAAATTACAAAAGAAGTAAATGTTGAATTCGCCAATCCCGGTGACGTAATCTCCTACACCATTACTGTAAAGAACGTTGGCGATGGCGAGGCAATCAATGTTATACTGACTGACAGACTACCTGAAGGATTCGTCTATGACGGAACAGATGAAGTGGTTAAAGTATGGAACCTGGGCGATATGGCGCCGAATGCTGTAAAAACAATAACTTACGCGGTAAAAGTACAAAGCAATGTAACTGCCGGTGTCTACGAAAACCTGGCAGTAGTAGGAGCGGATAATGCTGCTGATAAATCAGCAAAAGCAGATGTGGAAGTAAGATTAATTTCAGTATTAGGCGCTGACTTGCCTGATACCGGAACCTCCACAATTGATTATCTGTACTACCTAATTGGAATAGTCACATTCATTCTTGGCTTATGGACAATACAGCGAAAAAATTCCGGGAAATCAATCGGAAAGCAAATAAGCGCAATCCAAACTCTCGCAAGAAAGCGGTAAGAATTAGTGCGTTTATTGCGATTGGAGTTGGGGTAGTTATACTAGCTTATCCTTTTATCCCCTCCGTCCGGTTCCTACTGTTCCCGCCAAAAATCAATCCGCAAGTAATTGATGATTCAAAAGAACTGGTTTCGGGACTACCGCTGTCAGCAGATAAACAAATCAGCGAAGACTATTCCGGCAATCGGCTAATTATTCCTAAGATAGGAGTAAATGCCAAGGTAGTCGAAGGCGAAAACGATCAGGCACTGCTTAGGGGCGCGTGGCGCATGCCACAGACCTCCACTCCTGATAAGGGGGGTAATACGGTCATTACCGGCCATCGTTTCCGTTTCCGGCCACCAAACAACACAACTTTCTATTTACTCGACAAGCTTGAGCAAGGCGACAAAATAGCTGTTGTTTGGGAAGGAAAAGAGTACTATTACCGGGTAATCGAAACCAAAGTAGTAACCCCGGACCAGGTGGAAGTGATTAACGCCACCAATGACCCGATCCTTACTCTATTTACCTGTACTCCCCTGTTTACCTCCCAGAAAAGGCTGGTTGTCATCAGTGAGCTGATCTAATCTCAGCAAAATATTACCTAAATTACAACAGTCCCGCATCCGCGGGACTGTTTTGGTTTTAGATCTTATCTCAACCTCAATTAATCGGTTCGGGGGTTGACCCCGTTAGAGGATTTCCTCTAACGGGGTTGACAAATATTTTATTATATGGTAATATTGATTGTTGAATCAAAATAACGTAATATTAAAGTACGTTAATAAATAACTTTAATGTACATGGTCAAAAAAAAGATATTAGTTATTGAAGACGAACGGCCGCTTTTAAATGCCCTTTCAGCAAAACTCCAAGTGGAAGGGTTCGAAGTAATTGAAGCGGAAAATGGGGAGTTGGGCCTAAAACTAGCTCTGAGTAAACAGCCGGATCTGATTCTCTTAGATATAATTCTGCCGAAGATGGATGGTATAACAGTACTGGAGCATTTGCGAGAAAATACCTGGGGTAAAACCGCAAAAGTAATTATTCTTTCTAACTTGAATGACTGGAATAATACCAGTTCCGCAGTGAATCTCAATGTTCACGACTATCTGGTAAAGTCAGACTGGCAGATAAAAGATGTCATTAAAAAGGTAAAAAGTAAACTTAAGTAATATATTTTTAGATCAAGCTGAACGTAATGAGTAACTTAATTAAAGATTTTGCAAATAAGGCAAAAAACCGATTAACTTATCAGTCGGCAGTGTCTTTGCGTACCGCAAAAACTTATTTTATACCACATGAAGATAACGGACATAAACCGTACATCATCAGACCGGGAGCGTTACGATTCTACAGTATAGTATTAATCATTACCAAACTGGCGGTAACCGGGTTTATGTATGCTTCTTTCCCTTCGCCAGCATACTTTTCCAGCGCATCCTCGGCAAACATTATTAATCTGACCAACAGTTCACGCGAAGCAAGCGGTCTGAGTGATTTACAGATATCAGAAAAATTAAATATTGCCGCCTATCAAAAAGCACAGGATATGGTTAAGAACAACTATTTCAGTCATGAGAGCCCTTCCGGTGCCCAATTTTGGAATTGGGTAATCGGCGCCGGATATCAGTACACAACGGCCGGTGAAAACCTGGCGATGGATTTTAATTCCGCAGAAGCGGTTCATAATGCGTTAATGGCCTCCGCAACCCACCGAAAGAATATACTTAATGACAAATTTTCGGAGATCGGAGTTTCAATAGTTTCTGGAAAGATTAACGGCAAAGACACAACTATCTTAGTCGAGATGTTTGGTAATCCAAAAGTGGCGGCAGTTGAACCAGTCGTCGTACCTCCTTCAGTTACCCCGACTACACCAAATGTTAATACTGCTGTTACCAACACGAATACGGCGCCAACTCCCCCACTCGCGCCCGTATACACCGGGGAGATTGTCAGCAAGATGAGTGATTCTTTGAATATAAAACCCGATGAAACAATTGACTATTGGGTTGATGTCAAGAACACCGGCAACACTACTTGGCTTACTTCCGGTAGTAATTTTATCGCATTGAATGTCACCGATCCTGCCGGCAAGGAAAGTCAGTTTGCCAATTCCACCTGGCTGACAAAATACCGACCAACCAAAATTTCCGATAATATGGCACCCAACGGCATCGCAAGATTTTCCTTTAAATTGACCGCACCGAGCACTACGGGAACTTACGAAGAATCCTTTCAGTTGGTTGCGGAGAATATTACTTGGATTAACGGCAGTTATTTCAAACTACCCATTACAGTAACCAAGCCAGTTATAATAAACGCAAACACTGCTGCTCCGGTCAACAAGAATATCAATACTAATCTGAACACTAACACTGCTGCTCCAATAAATCAGAATACTAACGACGCGGTTATTGAGCCGAATTTTGTCGCTACGACAAACACGAACCTGTCGATCGAGCCTACTGATACGGATGTCACGCCATTTGTTGTTGCTGCCAATAATTCCGAAGAGGCTAAAGACTTCCTAAGTTTCCTTAATAAATATTCCAATATCATATTCTGGATAGTATTAATACTGGTGTCAATCTCCTTATTGATCAATACAATTGTCAAGATCAGGATACAGCATGCCAGCACCATCATTCCGAGTCTACTAGTAATCCTCCTGGCGTCCTTAATGCTGTTTATGAGATTCCACTTCATTCAGAATATCGGCACACATCCGATTATTATGTAAACAGATAAGTGCAGATGAAAGTAGACTGCATCTTTACATTACCATTATCTCCCATGAAACAATTAAAGTGGCCGTTTTATTTATATTATTACGAATTTGATATAAATCAACGATTATTCAAATAATCTGAAGACTTGTTGTTTTAGCTTAATTTTTGCTATAATGCATTTATGAATTTCGTTAAAATAGTTCTCATTCCACTAAGCATTGCTCTGGTGGTACAATTCTCAAAGACAATCCCGGATACTTTCCGTGGCAAATTTCGATGGAAGAATATTTTGAATTACGGCGGTATGCCATCGGGCCATGGAGCACTAGTTGCTTCACTATGTACAATGGTCGGTATCGTTATGGGTATTGACACAGTAGAATTCGGAATTGCATGCGTTATGTCCGTAATCGTCCTAAGGGATTCCGTAGGGCTCCGGAGAATAATCGGTAAACAGGGCGAAGCGATCAATGATTTAAATCAGATAAATAAAAAAGTTCCTGCTTTGGAGGAACGCGTCGGTCATACTCCGTTTGAAGTAATGATGGGAGTTATGGTCGGAATCGGATTGTCTTTCCTGCTGAATTCTGTTGTATAAAGTATTTCGCGGGATTACGAAGAGGTACTGCCTCTTTTTTTGTTTTTCTTAATCTCTGTTTCAATTTCGTGCGCAATCCTATTCCCTATTCCGTCAATTTTCTGGATACCTACTAACCACCCGCTGGCATAAATATCAATCAGTGATCTGTCCAACATCCTGATTGTTTTTGCTGCTTTATGATACGCCAGACCACGGAATTTTTTCTTATCATCGGCAAAGAAAATTTGAGCCTTTCGCTCAAATTTATCGGCGATAACCTGGTTGAATTGTAACGATAAATGCTGATCGATATTATTGGCTAACATAGATACCGGCAAACAGTAAAATAACAAAAAATACTCCAAGCAGTGTCAGAAATGTCGTAACCATTACTCGGATCGCGTCTTTTACTCTCTTTTGGACAAACAGATAAATTGGTAATCCGAAAACCAGCACCCCGGATATGGATGCGCTAAATACCAACAGCATTAGCATTAGGCCCGCGGTAAAAATCTCTGCCACATTAATCATCATAGAACTCATATTATTCATAATCAGCGCAACGGCAACCACATACAGCGATTCCAATAAGCCCATTAAAATTCCTGACCTTACCTGACTTGACTCCCCTTTTAATTCAAACATATTTTTATAGTTTAATTATTGATATTTGAAAATTGATCAGCGTTCATTTCTTCCCAATCATCTAAAATATCATTCCATTTATATGCAAATATTGTATCCACAGTTTCAGTATCTGAATATTGTAATTCCTCCGACACGCCGGAACCGATCCGTTTTGATGCCAGTACTTTACGGCCGGTCACGAGAGGTTTTTTTTCTCTTTCCAGTTTAATCTTGCCAAGCGGGCCGTTAAAGATTATCCGTTCCACAGAACCCACACCTTCCATTATATCCTCCGTTACGTGTTCTTCCACATCAAATTCTTCCTTTGCATATACTATTAAACTGTCCCATTTTTCCTGATTCATAGGGTTATTTCTTATTAAATGACACCTATCAGTATTGTAGCAGAATTATGATAATTTAAAAACCCGTGTTTCATGTGGATATTTTGATCCCCTATTCAGTAAACATGGATTGCAAGGAAAGAGGTATAGACCCGAAACCAAAAACAACCAGCATGCAAACAAAAAACCGATATTCTATCGGCTTAATGGGGTCCCCAAAAATCGCAAAGCGGTTTTTGGGGAAAGCAATATTTTGAAAATATTACCGAGCAAATCAGGAGCGCATCCTGAGCAAAGGCGAAGGATAGCACGGATTTGCGAGGAAAGGGGCACAGACCCGCAACCAAAAAATTGTTTCAGAAATGAAAAAACCGAGTTATACTCGGTTTCATCGGGCCCCCAAAAATCGCAAAGCGGTTTTTGGGGAAAGCGGGATATTCGTGAAAGGTGAAATCCTGAATAATAATTCAGGATGGAACCTGAAACGAATAATCACGCGTGGTCGGGGTGGCGGGACTTGCCCGCCAAAGGCGGGTCCGCCTCTGGCGGAAACCCTTTATAACTAATGGAAATTTGAAATGTTTTGATTGGTCGGGGTGATCAGACTTGAACTGACGACCTCATCGTCCCGAACGATGCGCGCTACCAACTGCGCCACACCCCGATTATTAACAAAAACTTTTTTCGCCTAAGATGTAGCCAACTGCCCGTCCGCCACGGCTATCGCCGCAGGCGTGCCGGGCGGGCGCCACACCCCGTTATAGTTCATATATCTTACAGAATTTCACCAAATTAATCAATTACCTCCGAATCTCCTATTACGCCGGCTATATTCCTCAATCGCATCATCAATATCTTCTTCAGTAAATTCCGGCCACGTCTTGTTAATAAACATTAATTCACTATACGCGGATTGCCAAGTCAGAAATCCGGAAAGCCGATACTCACCTGACGTTCTGATAATTAAATCCGGATCGGGCAGGTCTGATGAGAATAAATTTTTACTAATCAATTCCTCTGTAATTTGAGCTGGTTTCACTTTTTGCTTCACAATTTTCTTCACCGCTTCAGTTATCTCCGACCTGCCACCGTAGTTCAATGCAATATTTAAGATTCCACGCTTATTATTCTTTGTCAGATTTTCTGCTTTGTTGATTGCCTTCTTAATCTCTAAAGAAAGACCTTTTTCAATTCCAATCACTCTAATTTGTATACCTTTGGCATGTAGGCTTTTTGTCTCATTTGAAAGCGCGTGTTTAAGGAGGCGCATTAGATATGCTACTTCTTTTTTTGTGCGATTCCAATTCTCTGTAGAAAAAGCATAAATTGTAAGAATATTCACACCACGATCAAGACACCACTCTCCTACTTTCATTGCGATATCATATCCCCGCTTATGTCCTGCGAAGGTCGGCAACCCTTTCTTTTTAGACCACCTCCGATTACCATCCATAATTATACCAATATGTTTTGGTATTATTCTTGTTTCATCGCCGGTTTTTAACGATTTTTTGGCCATATAAATCAAAAACCCATTATTATTTAGAATTATTTGCTTCTATATTCTAATATTTTTAGCAACTTTCGTCAATTGTACATAGTGATAGTTCTATTCGGAAAACTCGACTGTCTGATATGTAAAAATATCGGTATCTTTTTTCCAGGCATCAGTCGGAAGACCGGCTTTATGGCACAAACTAGAAAGAAACTCTTCCTTATCGTTGATTTCCTTCCAGACACTGGGTAAGAAAGTAGCGCTGAAGCCGTTCTTTTTCAGTACGATTCCATCTTTACCTAAATTGATTTTAGCCAACAGATCCTGATAATCATAATAAGAAAGTGGTTGCGGAACAGCAAGAATTGAAATATCTATTTGCGTTTTTTTCAGTTCATCTTCCGCAAGCGCTGGAAATCTCAAATCACGAAACGCCGCGGCATATGCCTTATCAATAATCTCCTCATACAGTGGTAACTCCGGCTCCAGACTGCCGATACAACCGCGCAAAACGCCATTTTGAGTAAGTGTGACAAAAGCCGCGCGCTTTCGCATTAAGTTTTCTGAAATTACCGTGGACACATTAATTGTCAATTTGTCATGATTCGCGAAATAGAATTCGATAGTGTCCCGGGCTAATCTAAGTAAAAACTTTTTTTCTTCACGAGTATATTTCTCCATATTTCTATTGCCAAACCCCCTCAATATTATAACCACACTCGGAACATTTGCCCTGAACAATTTCCATGTTTGTCACCGCATGCCAGTCTCTTGTGATGTTCACATGATTGCATTTCGGACAATATGTGCTCTGATGTTCACTGTCCGCAACATTACCGGTATAAACATATTTCAAACCCGCACTTTTTCCTGCACGGTAAGCCCGCAATAATGAATCCGGCGGGGTTGGTGGTTTCTGATTCATTTTATAGTTGGGGGAAAAAGCTGTCACATGCCATGGAATGGAGTTACTGACATCGGCAATGAATTTTGCTATTGAATTTAGCTCCTCGTCTGAATCGTTTTCTTCAGGGATAATTAATGTGGTTATCTCAAGCCAAATACCCATATCATGTGCTCTTTTGATGGTCCTCAATACCGGATCCAAATGTGCCTTGCATGTTTTTCGGTAAAAATCATCATTGAAAGATTTTAAATCTATATTCATCGCATCAAGGTAGGGGTGAATTTTATTCATCGCCTCTTCCGACTCATAACCGTTAGAAACAAAAACATTCTTAATCCCCTCGGTATGAGCCAGTTTTGAAGTATCATACAAGTATTCAAAAAAAATCACCGGTTCGTTATAGGTATAGGCAATAGATGGAATTTTATGCTGCAAACAATATTCTACAATTTTATGCGGAGGCAGATCTTGTCCATAATCAACCAGTTTTCCCAAGCGCAACATTCTTTCATCTTTGTCTTTTATTTTTTTCTGAACCTCTTTTGCCGATTGTGATAGATCCCAGTTCTGGCAAAAATCACAGGCAAAATTGCAACCGACCGTTCCTATTGAAAATATTTCTGTTCCCGGCAGAAAATGAAAAAGCGGTTTTTTCTCAACTGGATCAACATTTACTGCGGAAGCTTTACCATAAACCATCAGATATAAATCACCCTGGTAATTCATACGCACACCGCAAATTCCCGTCCTGCCGTCAACAATCCGGCAGTAATGAGCACAGGCAGTACATTCTACCTGATTCTGGGGTAGTTTTGTGTAAAGCTTGGCTTTGCTTAATACTATTTTATTTCTATGCATATTATTTGTCACTAAAACTATGATTCCATTGTATTTGTTAATTGAACATACCAAAATCAAAATGTATGATAGCGGGCATTTATTTCATCAAATACTGACTTGGAAACATCTTGAATTACTTTTTCCATCTCATTCACATCAGTCCCCTTAGTCATAACACAAAGAAGATATGGATGATTCGGATAATAGATTATCCCACAATCATGTAGCTGTTGGTCTTTATTATCCTGCTCCGATCTGATTCCGAATTTATTTGCAATAATCAAATCCGTAGGAAGATCATTGGCGATCCCAGAATCATAATTTGCTCTGGCCAAAAGAGCAAGCGCTTTTTCAGAATATTCCCTGTTCAAATATGAAGCGTTGTATAAAACCCTGAACAATGATGAATACTGTTTAACTGTTATATAGTCATCAGCCAAATTTTCTTCGGGATATGGGATATCCATGACGTCATGCATTAAACGTATTTCATCAAAATCAACAACATTTGATAATAAATCAAATGCGTAATTCTCTGAATTGATGATCATTTTTTCTATCAGCGCCTCAACCGTTTCACCGGCTTCTGAACCCTCCGGTACTAATACCAGCGAAAGAAATGTCGGATCTGTTTCTGCTTTTTTATACAGCGCAATCATCATCGGAACTTTTAATAGACTGGCTGGAGCAAAAAGAGTATCCTGATTCACGCCATACCAGGGACCGTTATTCAGATTCCGATAATAGACAGAAATATCATGTATTGATTCTGTTTCTAATTTAACTTTTGTCATATTAGTGACAGTATTTTCCAAAGAAATAATTTCTTTATTCTGTAACCCATCTTCCGATTCGCATTCTAAAAGCGGGCTGATATACTGATATCCGCTCTGCCTGATCTCCTGCGATTCCTTATTCTTGCCAAAAAATAAATATGAAATGCTAAAACCAATCACCCCACCGATCAATAGGAATACAAAAAGAGTAATAAAAACCTTTTTAGTGTTGATTTCCCTATATTCTTTGTTGGCAATTTCATTCATATTTTCCTATTTCTATTATATTATACTGTTTTGTCAAAATAACGTCCAATCAAAAACCCCTCGCATTTGAGGGGTCTTTATGATAATTACAATGAAATTATAACGTATGGCTCATACACACAGCATAATCATTCGTCTGACTCCAAGCTGACTGGGGAATTATTGCATGGATACAACCCGGGCCGAATTTAATTTCCTTCTGTATTTCTACTTCAGAATATCCGCCATAAACTCTGCCATATGCCAAAACCAGCGACCACGTTGCATCAATCCCCTTTCCGATACTAGTTAAATAATCCCCGACCCATTCCATCTGATTCCGTTCCTGCGAAAGTGTACCCACAGTTCTCCTGATATTATATCGGTAACGGGAAGCGTTTAAGAGATAGCGGTATTCACCACCCTGATACCCGGACTCAATTGCCCGGTCAACATCAGTTTCGTCGGTAACTAGTTTGATAGAAATATCGGAATTATAATTACTTTCAGAAACAATTAAATTATCCAGATATAGTTTTCCTTCACTGATTTCCATTGCACTATTATATTCAGGAACGGTAAATTCAATATATTTATTTGTCCAATCAGTTATCTCAAATTCATAACCGGAGTCTAGTTTTGATGCCGTATATTCATCTGAACCAAGACGGGCGATCTGACCGATCAAATCATCCGGGCCGTTACCAAGGCCTGTTCCATACAGTCTTACGGTATCGCCCGGCATCACATAGGTCTTATCTACAGATGTAAATCTGGCAGTTGTATTAACAGTGCTTGATTTATATACCACACTTTCTATTCTATCCAATGAAGCAACATAATCAAGATAACCAGATAGATTAGACCCCTTATATTTGATCCAAAACTGATAATCTGTTCCCTCGCTAAGTCCTATCATATCCCTACAATATTTTGTATCAGAAATTTTTTCATCTCCCCCTAATGAAAGTATAACAATATAATCATCTGATAATAGATCACCATGACTAGTTTGAAATTGAGGATACGATGCATCTAGATCTTCAACAACATCTGCAATTGTCCAACATAATCTGATTGAATTACTAGTCGTTTCATCCGTGTAGATATTAGTGACAAACTGTTCTGCCGCATTTGCCCGAGGAACAAAAAATAATAAACTAAAAAACACAATTACCCCGATTGAGATAAGTAATTTACCTTTCATAAGCTACTTTGTTTAATATTTAAACTAATAATCTACCTACAAATCATATCATATTTAAACAGCAACCCAAAACTAACTGCTTAACTGCCCTTCCAGTATATGAACAGCGGGTGCCGGGTTACCGTCATCTGGTTCCAATGTCAATATAAAATAATCATGGTCCGTTAAATCCTGATCTGCACTGAATGTATTCTGATACACATCATTTTCTTTAATCACTTTGCCGGTACTAATAAAGTTCTGGGGCGCATTAATAACGATCCAGCCCTCATAATAATCAGTTCCTTCCGGGTCGGGGAGATTCTCAAAGGTTGCCGACAAATTGTATTCACCATTTTCAAAGTTTGCTTTTGCTTCACCAAAACCCGTTCCCCCACTGATATCAGTGAGTAATCCTGTAAATTTATAAAGCATTTCAACTGCAGTATTTGTATATACATGTTGGACAGTATCAGTATTTGCATTTGAAACATTTAATATTGATTCTTCTTTCGGATCATTGCTAATAAATACCCAAGTCAATCCGCTTATAATAATTACCGTGATTGCTACAATAAATATTTTTATGTTTGAATGCATCTATCGCAAAATTAATAGTTATTATTTGCTAAAACCACTTCTTTCTTTTAAAGTAAGCAACCATAGATACGGCAGTAATAATGATGACGATCCACACCCCGTGATAACCGTAATGCCAATTAAGCTCCGGCAAATTGCGGAAATTCATGCCGTAAACACCCACTAAAAAAGTTAGCGGGATAAATATAGTGGAAATGACAGTTAGCACCTTCATAATCGCATTCATCCGGTTGCTGATGCTTGATAAATATATATCAACCATGCCGGACAATACATCGCGATAGGATTCAATCGCTTCAATCGCCTGAATAGTATGATCATAAATATCACGGATATAAGGGCGGGTGGTACTTTTTATCAAAGATATTTCCTCACGTTCAAAACGGTTAACTACGTCACGGAGTGGCCAGAGCGACCTACGGAGCAACATTGAGTCCTGCTTAATCTTATTCAATTTGTGCAGAGTCTCAGACGTCGGATTTGAAAGTAATTCTTCTTCTATTGTTTCAATTCTATTCCCCAATTCTTCCAAAACCGTAAAATAATTGTCGACAATCGCATCCAATAGTTCATATATCAGATAATCACAACCCGTTGATCTGATTCTCTTTCCGCCTTCTTTTATATTATTTCTGATAAAACCAAAAACGTCGCCCTCTGTTTCTTGAAATGTCGCCACCAATTCATTTTTGAATACGAAACTCACCTGCTCAGCATGAATCTCTTTATTGGAATCAAGAATAAACATTTTTACTACAATAAAAATTGTTTCATCATTCAATTCATATTTCGGGCGCTGGCGGGTATGTAAAACATCCTGAACCAGTAAATGATTCAGTTCAAATTCCTGGCCGATTTTGTTTATTTTTTGTACATCACGCAATCCAGTTACATTAATCCAATTGCAGTATTTACTTTTAATAGAAGTATCAAGTTTTTCCAAATCCTCAACATATTCTTGAAAATAGTTTTCCTCATTATAAGAAATCAACTCGACCTTAGTTTGAGTTGTTTCCTCATGCGGATGCGCAATCAAAACCCCCTCCGCGTGATCTGACTTTTTTATTGATCTCTGAAAAAATTTGGTTGGCGATATTTGTGATAATTTCATAAAACAATATTATTATTTACTATTATTTCACTATATATCTATTATACACCATTAATCGCATACTAAAAAACGAGATTTACCTTGCTTTAAACCATTAAAAACCGAAAAACTAGGAAGTATTAACATTCCGGATAAGGAATAATCCTTGGTTCAAAATTAATTATGTATTATAGGGGATTATTGGTGGCTCGTATATTCTAGGAACCTTCTGCTTTAAATCACAATATTCGTTCACAAAGCCGTCACAGTCATCGTCGTATGGGGTGATGCATAATTCTCTGGCACCCGGGTTTACAGAACTCAAAGTATCGTCACAATCCGGTCCTAAAGTACAATCTGATCCATAACCGTCTAAATCATTGTCAACACAATGTTTTTCATCAATCTGCCAATCACAATCATCGTCTAAATTATTATCTAATTCCGCAGCTCCCGGATAAACGTTAGCAGGATTTATGTAGTTACAGCTTAATGGCGCGATTTTCCCTATGTTTATATCGTGATTTTCATCTATATCCACCCGCTTAAAATAAATATTACCCATCGAAACATAAGCAATAATGTCGAAGCCATCGCTGATGTGCAACATTTCAGTGGCATACATATATGGGTCGGCAAGATCGATATTTCTCGATGCGGACCAACTTCCAGATTCAAGATCAGTCGTGTAGCTATATTTGATCGAATCAACAGTCTGGTCTGGGCCGGAAGTCCAAACTAAATAGTAATAGTCATCTTTTTTGAAAATATGAGCCGACTCTGCCTTACCTCTGCCACCGGTAACACTTATCGGACCTAAATCTGTCCAGTCAATTAAATTACTTGATTTAGCTAAACCGATAACCATTTGATAAGTAAACGGGGTTGGCACAGTAGAATAAACCATATAGTAATATCCGTCATCATCCTTGAATACAAAGGGGTCTCTACATTGGTGACGCCAATCCCCTGATTCACCCCAGGCTGTCCAACTCAGATTACAATCCCAGACACAACCATCACCAGTTGAATCATCACAATTATTGATCGGGTATCTGGTCCAAGTATTCAGATCTGAGGATGTCGCAATGCCGATTCTTTCCTTGTGCTCAGCCGGATCCGGAAGCGCATCAGTCACTCCGGTATAGAACATATAATACTTGTTGTCTTGATTATTATAAACAACTGATGGCGCCCAGACATGCTGATTATCCCAACCACCGCTAGTGGCAATGTTCAAAATCCCGGTTGCACTATTCCAATAATTCAGATTATTTCCTGATGCTTTTTGATAACCAAAGTCCATTGAATTAGCAGCGCAGGTTTGCCATAACGCACAACCAATCTCAGGGAATCTTATGTAATAACTATGTAAATAATTAGTCATACTATCATAATAAATGGCAAAATCTTGAGCAAGATAACTTGGCGGGTTAAGCAAAAATGAGTTGTATGTCGAACAATATTCACCATTTAAAGAATTATAAAATTCTTTAGTATCATTACAGTCCTGGCCAGGATCTGAATTATAACTTACAGGTAAACTGCCATTGGTACAAAGCTCAGAAGAGATATTAGTAGAAAAACCATCACCGTCCAATTCGGAATAACCGATCATACTATACCAAGCAGAACTATCATAGTCATTACAGTCGTCGCCAATTTCTGCTGAATATCCAGAAGGCAAATCTTCACCAGAACAAATATTTGTTAATAACTCAGTTGAAGAATAGTGACTGTCGCTATCTCTGTCCGGAAAACCAATCAAGATTCTCCAGATTTCTGGGTTAGCATCATCACAATCATTACCATCATATAAACAACCATTGATTATGCCGCTATAAGGATATTCCCCGCGACCATCTCCATCCAGATCATCACACAAGACTGAAACTGACAATTGCTCATTTAATATATTATTATCAGAAATACAGATATTAACTGCAGGGGTAGTCACATTTATTTCTGGATTTACAATTGCCAAAGCAAAGCCAGCAAAATAAAAAATCGCCAACATCAAGGCGACAAAAACTGAAGTCCTCATCCATAAATTAATATAGTTTATATCTTTATATTTATTCATGTTAATAAACTGGCCAGATTATTTTAATCAACATTATTTTTGAACCAGCACATTTTACAAATGCTCTGGCGGGGGTGGAAGGTATCGAACCCTCGTCTCAGGTTTTGGAGACCTACATTCTACCATTGAACTACACCCCCATTAGCCAAATTTTATTTTCTCTAAGTAACTGGGAAATGAAGTAATTCGGATTCTACCATTGCCACCGCCTTCGGCGGAAACGACACCCCCAACATTCTATTTGGTTTCCTTATGGACAGTATGTTTTTTGCACCATTTGCAATGCTTCTTGATCTCAAGTCTTTCCTTAAGAGTTTTTTTGTTCTTTTTGGAATGATAATTAATGCGCTTGCATTCTGTACATTCCATTTTTATTAGATTATCTTGTGACATCTGTATTTTCTAATATGATTAATTAATTTATATATGAAGATCTACCGAGCAAATCAGGAGCGCACCCAGGCAGTTGCGAAGCAAATGCATCGGGGAGCACAGATTTGCAAAGAATAATGGGGCCCCCAAAAAACGCACAGCGGTTTTTGGGGAAAGGGGCACAAATGCGGAAGGCGGAGTGAATGCAAATTTTGCATGCACGTAGCCTGAAGCATTTGATGACCCGTGGAGCCGAGAAGAGGATTCGAACCCCCGACCTGCTGTTTACAAAACAGCTGCTCTACCACTGAGCTATCTCGGCATCATTGGCGGGCAAAACAGATGCTCTGCCAGCTGAACTAGGTGGTCATGGTGGGCCGGGAGGGATTCGAACCCCCGAAGGCTAAAGCCAACAGATTTACAGTCTGTCCCGTTTGACCGCTTCGGTACCGACCCATGCATAGTTTTAACGAACCCAAACCGAGCAAATCAGGGGCACACCCGGGCAGTTGCGAAGCAACTGCATCGGGGAGCACGGATTTCAAAACAATAATGGAGCCCCCAAAAATCGCACAGCGGTTTTTGGGGAAAGGGGCATCCCGCTGAGCGGGAATGACCCGTGGAGCCCACCATCGGATTTGAACCGATGACCTTTCCCTTACCATGGGAGTGCTCTACCAGCTGAGCTAGGTGGGCATGATATTTTAAATATGCATTTCCGAAATCTGCTTTTCCATCTCAGCCAGTTTCTGATTCTCGGGATTTACTCGTTTAAGCGTTCTAAAAGTCTCCTGAGCAGTGTATTTGTCTTTAGAGAGTATACTGATTTCAATCAAATAGTCAAGATACTTGGGATTATTGGGATCCAGTTTGACCGCCTTTTTCACATACATTTTTGCTTTCTCCAAATCCCCTATTTCTTTATATACCATACCCAGGTCATGATGCGTCAGACTGTTTTTTTCATCTAGCTTCAGCGCGTGTTGCAGAGCTTCAATCGCATGCTCATAATCCTTCTGCCCAGTATAAGTCTTACCCAGATTATCATACGCAGAAATATTCATATGATCCATGCTGATTACCTGGATAAATTTCTTTTCAGCCTGGGCATATTCCTCTTCTTTGATCAATTTTTCTCCTTCTGACATCAGTACCAGCACTTTTTGCTGGTTAGTCGCCGATTTGTCGCTTTTTGACTGAGATTTTTCCTGATAATTTTTTTCCAGCTCGAGTGCTTTACGGTAGATAAACCGGAAGAAACTACCTATGATTTTGATTAACGGTCTTACCACAATCATTATTTTATCGCGCAGCCACTCAAATTTTCTGCGCAACCGCATTTCAATGATATCATCCTTCTTTTGATCCAATCGCTCCTGTGGAACAGTATCCACGTCAATCGTCGCCAGAATAGAGAACTTCTTAAAAATAATCACCAATAACACTACTGAACTTACTACCACGAGAACAAGTGCTGTAATGTCTAAAATCATTCTGGTTTAGTGACTTTTTAAATCGAGTACCTAATGAATTTCTCTATTACTATCTCCTCGCCTGATTTAGCGCTTTCTTTTATCAAATCTTCAATCGTCTTCTTTTCATCTTGAAAAAAATGTTGTTTTAACAGGCACACTTCTGAATAATACTTGTTCATTTTTCCTTCAACAATCTTTGCCATAACATTCTCAGGTTTATTTTCACCGGCAAGTTGTTCTTTGTAGATTTCCATCTCTTTTTGTTTCTCATCTTCGGGAACATCGTTCGGAGAAAGATAAGGAGGATTCATTGCCGCAACCTGCATTGCGATACTGTGAGCTAGTTGTTCATCACCACTGGATAGAACAATAATACTGGCAACCTTTTTGTTGATATGTAAGTAGCTATCTATTACATTACCTTCAATAATCTCAAATTTACCAAGCTGTAAATTCTCACCGACTTTAACGATCAGGTTGTTTCTAATTTCATCCATCGCCCAGGATTCAAAGGAAGCTAAATCTGTGGTTAACAATTTTTTCGCCAGTGCATCAGCAGCAGCAATAAAGTCAGCATTGCGGGCTACAAAATCCGTCTCACAATACAGTTCAACAACGGCTATTTTATTTCCTTCGCGGGAAAATGCGATAACACCTTCTTTGGCCTCCCTGTCCTGTTTTTTTATCGATATCTTATCACCTTTTTTTCTTAGAAGTTCTATTGCCTTCTCCATATCCCCTTCCGCTTCTTTCAGCACTTCCTTTGCATCCATAATTCCGGCACCGGTTTTTTCTCTTAGTTCTTTAATAAGTTCTAATGTTACTTCTGCCATTATTTTGATTATTCAATATTAATTTCATTTACTATTTCTTCGCCACAGGAATTGGCTTTGATGCTTTTTCCGCTACCGCGCCTTTTTCTCTCATCGTTTTACCCTCTGCGACTGCTTCGGCAATTAGACTGGTAATCAGTTCGATTGACTTGGTCGCATCGTCATTTCCCGGTATCGGATATTTGATGATGGAAGGATTAGTATTCGTATCGGTAATCGCGATTAAAGGAATTTTTTTCTTGATTGATTCTTTTACCGCTGTTTTCTCATCTTTAATATCTATAACATACACTGCTGACGGCAAAACATTCATATTCTTCATTCCTCCGACTAATTTCTCCAGTTTTTCAATTTCTTTGGTAAAATCCAGTTTCTCTTTCTTTGTGTATTTATCCAATTCACCTGATGCAGCCTGCCCTTCAAGCTTGATCAGTCTTTTTTGCAATTTGGAAACGTTGGCAAAGTTGGTAAACAAACCACCCAACCACCGCTCAGTAATAAAAGGCATGCCAACCGCTTGGGCATGTCTCTTTACAATTTCTTTGGCCTGGCGTTTTGTTCCGACAAACAGGATGCTACCACCCTTCATAACTGTGTTGCGGACATACTCCCGAGCAATATTCAGGTGCTCAAGTGTCTTTTCCAGGTTAATAATATGCACCCCGTTTCGGACCGTGAAAATGTACGGTTCCATCTTGGGATGCCGACGCGACTTCTGATGCCCAAAATGGACACCATTCTTGAGTAATTCAAGTACTTCTACCTCTTTCATCGTATTTGCCTTTCTTTCCTCTACTCTTCCATATTCTAGGCCTATAAATCCGTCCTGCGTATGCCTGACGGACAAGGGTAGGCTTAGGGCTAAAACGGCCAAATTCAGCTGTTTTAGGCCAAAAAGAGTATGTGAGATTACTTATTAATAAAGCGTAACAATAATAGCCTAAAAGCCCAAATAAAGCAAGTCATAGCACTTTTATAAAGCAAATGACCCGATATTTGCATAATATCAGGGTTTCTGGTAGGATAAAGCCGAGTTTAAGTAAATATCTATTAAAAAACAATGAAAAAAGAAGGTCATCCGAAATACTATCCTGACGCAACTGTGACATGCGCATGTGGTAATACATTCACCGCCGGTTCAACCGTAAAGGAAATTAAGGTGGAAATTTGTGCTTCCTGCCATCCGTTTTATACCGGAAAGCAGAAGTTTATCGATACTGCGCGCAGAGTTGACCGTTTCAAACGTATTCAGGAAAAATCTGACGCTTTGAAAGCAAAAGCGCCCAAGAAAAAAGTTAAGGCAAAGAAAAAAAATACAGCGGAAAAACGGGATAAAAAATAACTACTTTAACTTGCTCCCTATTTATTATTATTAAGAATAGGGAGCATTTTATTTAAAATTTAAAATGGAAGAAAAAATCAAACAACTTACCGACCGTTTCGACGAATTAGAGCGGACCTTACAGGATCCGAATCTTGCTAATGACAATAATAAGTTGCAGTCGGTTGCCAAGGAATATAATGATTTAAAAGATACAATTATCTTAACCAGAAAACTGAAGGAACTGCAAAAAGCTTACGAGGAAAACGAGGAGTTGATTAAAAATAACGACGAGCCGGAACTACTGCAGATCGCCGAAGAAGAGCGTTTGGAATTAAAGAAACAACTTGATGAAATAGAAAAGGAGCTTTCACTGGCGCTGCTGCCGAAAGATCCGATGGACGAAAAAGATATTATTGTGGAAATCAGAGCCGGCGCCGGCGGTGATGAAGCTGCGCTGTTTGCCGGTGATCTATTCAGAATGTATTCGCGCTATGCTGAGAGAAAAGGATTCAAAACACAGCTGATGAACGCCAACCGCAATGAAATCGGCGGGTTTAAGGAAATTGTATTTGAAATTATCGGTTCGCACGTTTACAGCGACCTGAAATATGAAAGCGGCGTACATCGAGTGCAGCGCATACCGGATACTGAAAAGAACGGTCGGGTACACACCTCAACCGCCACAGTCGCAATCCTGCCTGAGGCGGAAGATGTTGATATCGAAATCAAACCGGAAGATTTGCGCATCGATGTTTACCGATCATCCGGTAACGGCGGTCAGAGCGTTAACACTACCGATTCCGCAGTCCGCATCACGCACATTCCTACCGACACAGTAGTTACCTGTCAGGATGAAAAATCGCAGATCAAAAATAAGGACAAGGCAATGAAAGTCTTAAGAGCCCGTTTGTTAAAAGTGAAAGAAGATGCGGAAAGCAAAAAACGCGGCGATGCAAGGCGGTCGCAAATCGGTAGCGGTGACCGGGCGGAAAAAATAAGAACATATAATATCCCCCAGGATCGGATTACCGACCACCGCATCAAACAGAGCTGGCATGAGATCAACTCCATACTTGACGGCGACATTGCTGAAATAATCGAAAGTTTGAGAAACGAAGATCATAAAAGACTGCTGGAACATGCAAATAATTAACTGGCAAAGAGAAGCTACTCAAGAATTAGTAAATCATTCCATTACTTCTGCCACGCTTGATGCAGAAGTTTTGTTATCATTTGTATTAAAAAAGCCTAAAGAATATATTTTAAGCCATCCGGAAATCATTCTGACACAAAAACAGCAGACGACTTTGGACAAGTTAATCAAAAGAAGAACCGAATTAGAACCGGTTGCCTATCTGACGAATAATAAAGAATTTTACGGTTTAGATTTTTATGTGGATAAAAATGTATTAATCCCCCGCCCGGAGACAGAACTACTGGTAGAAACAGTACTAAAAGAAATAAAAAATGATTTAACAATTACAATAGCGGATATTGGGACCGGATCCGGCTGTATCGCCATCGCTATCGCAAAAAATCTTCCGCAAGCAAAAATAATCGCTGTAGATATTTCAAACCCCGCGCTGACTGTAGCCAAGAAAAACGCAAAAAAATACGGCGTGAAGAAACAAATCCGCTTTGTGTGCGGAGATTTATTAAAAAAACTGAACGATCCGGTAGATATTATTATCGCAAATCTTCCATACGTACCAAAAAACGAAGCAAAAAAAGAAATATCTTTTGAGCCAAAAGAAGCTTTGTTCGGCGAAAATGACGGAATGGAGTTTTTGGAAAAAATAATCACACAGTCAAAAACCAAGCTAAATGAAAACGGTGTGATACTACTTGAAATTCACCCGCCTCAAGCGGATAAAATAAGTTCATTTGCCAGGAATACATTTCCAGATGCAGATATTATTATACTAAAAGATCTGGCCAATAAAGAAAGGATCCTATCAATTAAATTGTAGAATCCTTTCGCCTATTTTCTTTACAAATATTTATTCGGTAGTATATTCCTGCGTGCTGGGAATAATGTGAATCCAGGTACTACCCCGACCCAGATCAATCTCCTGACCATTTGAGTCAAAATATCTTGTTTTAGTCGTCCGGTCGGGCTTCTTCCAAGTACCCTCAATCACTTCCCCGTGGCGGGCAACCAGCGCACGTCCTTCGCCCTGTATATCAAAAGTTAATCTGCCTTTTTCACCGATTGAAACCACCGGCGGAATCTCCACTACAATAACATTCTTTGCACGGATTTGTTGATCAGTGTTCCGGTCTTTATGTGCCACCCCTGCATTAAAACGCAAATACTCATCAGTCTCCCGATCATATTGATATTCCACTTCATAATTATATCCTGAAAAACGGATAATAACTTTTTTTGCGTCAACCGGACGGTCTGCAAGTTCCGGATCACTACTATAGATACCTAATTCAAATTGTGGCTGCTCTGTTTCAAGTCCTAAATCCCTTAATGCGTATCCCAATAATTCTTTTGAAGTGTACAGGTTATGCGGAGCCGACTGGGTGTTGTCCCGCCAAAAATATTGACCCTTCCGTAATGCATCCAAATCTCTGAGTCCTAAGCCTTGGATTGCTCCCAGAGCCTCCGGACTACCACCAGCATGTGTATAGAGCCCGTTGTATTCTGATATCCATTCCAAATAATACGGCCGTGCGGAACGCACCGGTCCTATTTTATCCGGCAGTTCTTTCGGATCAAACACAACTAAAAATCGGGTAGAGAAACCTTCTACCAGCGCTTCGTAAACAACCTGCGCCTTGGAAAGCCCGGACTGCGGACGAACGGAAGGGAGATTTTCAATCATCACCCCGACCGGCAGTAAAGAAGAATCTTCGTTAGCTACTATTCTTCCGTCGATTAATCTTGCTTTAGTTAAAGACGCCTCTTCCGTGCTTTTATTGGTATTCACAACACTGGAATTAGCGTCACCAGATGTAAAAATATCTTTGACTTCACCCGCCATGGCACTGATTAAAATCCAGCTGACAACCGCTCCGACTAACAGAAACATTCCGATAACTAACACGGGTTTTTTACTGAATAAATTCTTTAACGGATTATTACTGTTTGTATTCTTTTTTTCAGCAGTTTTGTCTTCTCTTCCAGAATCGTCAGCTTTTTTCTCAACCTCTTTTTTACTTTCAACTTTTACGTCATTTTTCTTGTCTACATCTTCCGGAATATTCTGTTGCTTCTCCTGATCGTTATTTTTTTTATTTTTCTTTTTTGTCTTACTCATTTTTTATTATGATAAATATTACAGAACGCTAGCTAAGCATAATAGAACTTAAGGTCTGAAGCAATTTCCTTAGCTTGCAAAGTTTATGATTACAGAGGCAACATGTCACCCTGATGATAACATATAAACTGCTGTGGCAGTCCTAATCCAACTAGAATTGGGCAATCATTTTTCCCGCTGGCTGCATTTCCTTCAAGGTATGAAATTAAATAATAGCCTTTGAGCGCACTACCTGATGGATAAGATATGGAAGTATAACCGTAACATAAAAGCGGGGTCATTCTATATAGTGGATCGTTTGGAGTTGTTGCCATAATCCCTGTTTGCGTCAATGGAGATAAAAAAACGTCCTTACTGCCACCCTCCAAACAACTGAGATCCCAATTGAATCCGTATATATTTGTTATATCCTCTTCCCCATAGCCCGTTGCCGTAGAATTATCCGGATATCTGCCATACCGATCATAATATATCTCTAAAGCATTTGCTATTTGCGAAAGATCAGCTTTACGTTTCACATTTCTGGCATCGGTTCGCGCGCTATTCAAAGCAACCACCGCGATTGTTGCCAGCAGACCGATTATGGCAATGACAACCAACAGCTCAATTAATGTGAAGCCATTGGGGTGTTTTGATTTCATCAAAGTAGAATAAAATTTAGTTATATTCAACTGTTCGATCCGTCGGTACTATCTGAATCCAAGTTGGACCCGGATTCAGTTCAATTTCCTTACCGTCGGATGTATTATAAAACCTTGTCCTTCCCGCCTGATCTTTTTTCTCCCAAGTCGCATTAATCATTTCACCGTCCTGGAACAACAGAGCTCCCCCCTCCCCGATTGTATCCATCGCCAGTCTTGAAGAGTCCGCCATACTCGTTTTAACATATTGGACAATAACATTTTTGGCAAACAACTGATTACCCGTAACATAGTCGGTATGCGGTTCATCTCCATCTTCTCTCAGGTAACGATTATTCTCGAAATCATACTGATAACTGACTTTATAACTGAACGTTGAATAATCGATGGTAATTTTTTTGGTTTCATTTACTCTCTGCGATGCCGTCTTTTCTTTCTTAAACAACCACGGCTCATAATCCCCATCCCCGGTAATCCCCTTGTCTCTCAGCGCGAAAGCCAGGAGTTCTGAAGACGTAAACAGCGTATGTTCACTGGCTGTTGATCGGGAAGGATCACGCCAAAAATACGCGTGTTGTCCGCCGATTTGATCCAGATTGGTAATGTTATCAATCTTCGGTATCAGCCTAATCGCATCCGGACTACCCCCTGCATGCGCGTAAAGCGGATTGTATTCAGCCACCCAATCCAAATAGTAGGGGCGGGCGCTTCTAACAGGTCCAATCTCTTTTATTTCATCATATGTCGCATATATTGCCAGGAATCGGGTGATACCGCCTTCTGCTAATGCTTCATATACCACGCCTGCTTTATCCAATCCTGACTGCGGACGGACTGTAGCAAGGTTCTCCACCATTACAGCAATTGGATAATGATTTTCCTCCCCCTTTGTGACCGGCACACCATCCAGAACGCGTGGAGCCTGTTTCCCGGTGGCGTTTGAATTTATTTCTATGTTCTGATCCATTGAACCGCCACTAAAAACAAAATAACTGATCATTACAACAAAACCTACTACCACGACAACCAGTAAAGTAATTTTAGTGGACTTTTTGTTAAAAAACTTCTTTATTTTTTCAGACATATTTTTATTTCCAGGATAAGATGGTTTATTTATCTTTGGTTTCTGCTTTCTTTTCCTTGCCCTTTTCCGCTTCAGTACCTTCAGCTTCAGCACCTTCAGCTTTAACTTCCTCCGCACCTTCCGGTACCTTGACGGTTATTTCTTCATTCAGTGCTTCCAGTTCCGCATCGGTCCTTGGCGCCTCTACCAATACGACTGCTTCATCTGGCTTGTCCATAATTGTTACGTTTTCTGGAACATTCAAGTCTTTGACGTGAATAACAGTTTCAAAATCGGTAATTTTCGATATATCAACTTCTAATTCATGGATTAAGTCGCTTGGCAAACACTGGATCTCTAAATGATCAATGCTCTTAACCAATACCCCACCCATTTCTTTTACTGCCGGTGATTCGCCGATGAATTTAATATGCACTTCCGCGGTTACCTTCTCTTTCATATTGATTTGCCTGAAATCAACGTGAATCGGCAGATCCGTTTCTGGATCAAACTGGACATCCTGCACGAGAACCTTAATCGTGCTCCCATCATCAACCTTAAGATCAACCAATGTGCTACTACCAGCTTCTTCAAATACTTTTTTAAACGTCAAAAAATCAAGCTCTAATGATTGAGTTTCAATACTGGGTCCATATACAACCGCCGGAATAATTTTTTGCTCGCGCAGTTTTTTTACGTCTTTCCCCGTTAGTGTTCTTTTTTTTGCATTTAGAATCAAGGTGTCCATCTTATTCCTTTCGTGATTATGATTACATTATTATTTATTCAGCTTTTTGAATGTGTTCAAGTAATTGACCACTTGAAAGCTCCAAATGAAGATCAAGCACATCATTGGATGTTACTTCATCACCATCTTTAAATTTCAAAACGTCATCACTAGTTAGATCTGTAATTAATCCTACCGAACTGATGCCGATTGCCCCATTCAAAACAAGGGCAACAATCGAACTGTTGCAGCTTTTGCATTTGATATGAACCAAATGCGCATCCTCGCGTTCATCCAGTATTCTCGCCGACAGCGGGTTATACTGGGTGTTGCACAGAGGACAATACGATATTAGTTTAATCCCCTCTCCCTGGAGATAAGGATCATTGGGTGATTTCATCATTCTGTATTTTTTATGTATTCCGATTATATCACAAATTTTGTGATAAAGTCAACCCCGTTTTAGACGGGGTATAAGGGTGTTTGGTATCACTTTTAGTGAAGTAATTATCCCAAGATTTGGAGGACTTCAGCAAATGGCATAATCATACCGTCAACAAGGGGTTGCAACCCCTTGTTGCATGGCAAATTGTGCTTCTCTCTATTATATTGGATGTACTCTATAGTATTCATCATTTGCTCATCACTTTCTATGGGCGTATAGCTATATTTCTGTGCCCAAAGGTGAAATTCTTCCTTGTAACCATGCTTGTGTTTATAGAGCTGGGCTGATTTTCCTTTAAACTTCCTAATAATATTGTCTTTCTCTAACTCAGTACATAACAAAATCATATGGACATGATCGCGACAAATATTATAGGCAATCACTCGCAGTTCTTCTTCGTGTACCATGTGAGCAATATATCTAGTTATCTCAACCTCATCATCATTATTCAATACCACCGGCTCACCTCTCTTTACACCAAATTGAACCATCCTTTCGCTCACTCGGCTATTATGAGTTACCCAGGTTATGTGATAAGGCAATAAATCTTCCATCTCTTTGTTTTTGATAAAACTTCTCGATAATCATACAGTCAACAAGGGGTTGCAACCCCTTGTTACTCTGGTACCGCCTAGGGGAATCGAACCCCTGTTGCCAGGATGAGAACCTGGCGTCCTAACCACTAGACGAAGGCGGCACAAAAGGCAGGGAGTAGTTTAACACACCCTGCCTTATAATTTCAAGTTTTTACAATTTCTTTCCCACTCTTTCAGCCATATCAACGAGACGGCTGGTGTATCCCCATTCATTGTCATACCAGGTTACTACTTTAACCAAATCACCGGCCACTACTTTAGTCAGGCTCAAATCAACAATTGTAGAATGTGTATTACCAATAAAATCGGTTGATACCAGCGGTTCTTCAGTCACTCCCAAGATTCCCTTATACTGTTCCGTCTCCGATGCTGCTTTCAAGGCATTATTAACTTCTTCTTCAGTCACCTCTTTTTTTAACAGGATTGTTAAATCAGAAAGTGAAACGTCCATGGTTGGGACACGAACTGCGTAGCCGTCAAAAATACCTTTCAGATCCGGGATTGTGTTTCCCGTTGCCTTCGCGGCGCCGGTCGTTGTGGGTACAATATTTTCCGCAGCGGAACGTGCCCGACGCAGATCTTTGTGCGGAGCATCAACCAGATTCTGATCAGCGGTATAGGAATGAATAGTCGTCAACATCGCCTTTTTAATCCCGAACACTCTGTGCAGCACTTCCATAACCGGCGCAACTGAATTTGTCGTACACGATGCATTGTCAATTACGCAATCTTTTGTCGGGTCGTAGTCTCCGTCATTGACACCAATCACACAGCTTTTTACTCCATCCCCTTTTCCCGGAGCGGAAAGAATCACCTGTTTCGCACCGGCCTTGATATGCAGTTCGGCCTCTTCTTCCTTTCGAAATCTTCCCGTGCATTCCAAAACAATATCCACACCTAAATCTTTCCAAGGCAATTTAGATGGATCCTTTTCTTCATAAACTTTATAGTGCTTACCATCAACCGTAATTCCATCTGCATCACCCTTTACCTTTCTATCATATGTACGATAAACCGTATCATGTTTTAAAAGATGAGCTAGTGTCTCATTATCGGCAAGATCGTTGATTGCAACGACTTCTACCCCTTTTCTTTCCAGTGCTATTTTAAAAGCTGCACGGCCGATCCGGCCAAAACCATTAATAGCTATTTTAATCATTTTTTATATATTAAGAATTAAGCTTGGAATTAATAAACTTTTTTGCCAGGTTATAAATCATCCCGATGAATACTTCCGGTTTAAGACTGGAGCCACCGACTAGCACACCGTGAATATTTTCATTATCAACAAAATCAGTAATGTTTTTATCATCAACACTGCCTCCATATAGAATCCTGATTTTTTCATCAATTGTTTTTTGCGGATATATATCTTTCAGCGTGTATTTGATCAATCCAATTGCGGAATGTGCTTCATTTGGATCAATCGCTTCTCCCCTGCCGATTACCCATACTGGTTCATAGGCGATGATCAGCTGGTTGAAACAGTCAATACCCTTTAAGGCGTTGGCAATTTCATTCATAATCACAATGTCTCTTTTGCCATCCTGGCGCTCTTCATATTTCTCACCGACGCAGATAATCGGAACCAAACCGTACTGTAGTGCTAGCTTTACTTTCTTATTGATTTCAACATCGGTTTCGCATAAATGAATGCGTCGTTCGGAATGTCCCAAAATTACGTAATGACACCCCATATCTTTCAGCATACGCACCGATACTTCTCCGGTATAAGAACCGTCCTCCTTCCAGAACATATTTTGTGATCCCAAAGATATGCTGGTTTTTGCAATCACTCTCTGTACTCTTTCCATTGCCGGATATGAAGGACAAATACCAATTTCAACCGGCAAACCTTCTGGTGGCAGACCGGCAACAACTTTTTTGGCAATTGTTTCCGACTCATAAGGAGTCAGATTCATCTTCCAGTTACCAATAACGAAAGGAAAGTTTAGTTCAGGCATATGTATAAAAAATAATAATTGATATTAGCTCTTAGCCGAACGTTAAGTTCAGCATACAATAATGGTTACCTTTTGTAAATTAATTTGACCATTCGAAATTATCAAATGCCCAGGTCGTTAATGCTTTGACTTCCTCAAATCTGGTATCGCTGGAATAGCTTCCTAGCACCACGACAATCACTTCGTTCCCATTTTCATTTTCTGCCTGTGCCACCATACAGTATCCGGCATCATACGTGAATCCGGTTTTTGCACCTTTAATATTCAGATAACTGTCGAGCAAAACATTCTGAGAAATTTGCTTATGGAATTCTTTATTATCAAGTGTTATAAAAGAATGTTCCTTGCGGGTTGTCGCATCACTGATTTTCGGCTGAGCAAAAGCCACCTTGCCCAATTTTGCCAGGTCAGCAACTGTTGAAACATTTTCCGGATTTAAACCCGTAGGTTCTACATACTTGGTATTCCCCATTCCCAGACTAGCGGCTTTTTTATTCATTTCCGAAACAAATTCTTCTCCGCTCATCCCAGTTGCATGGACCAACGCCTGCGTCGCATTATTAGCTGATCCGACTAAACTTGCGTAAAACAGATCTTCCACAGTCATATGGTCATTGCTTTTTACCTGCACCCGAGATCCTTCCAGGCCGTTTTCGCCAACACCAATCTGACCGACCTGATCAAACCCGGGGTTATGCTCCAAAAAAACAAGCGCAGTCATTAGTTTGGTAACGCTGGCAATTGAGTGCTGGCGGTTCGGTTCCTTCTGAAATAATATTTTTCCGGTATCCTTGTCCATTACCAATGCCGAACTGGAGGTAAGATAAATGCCGGAGCTGTCGGAAATTTTTTCCGGAAGCAGATCAGCGGGTACTGCTGACTCCTGGACATTTAGCTGTACAGTATTATTTTCATTTAATGAAGGCACTAACTCGCCGTTCGCACCTTGAATTATCGGTGGAAACAGCTGTCCAAAAAAAACAATTCCAATTATCAGATAGTAAACCATACTTATGCCTGTTCTTCTTTTACCTTTTCAACACTCTCTTCCTCATCATCTTCATGCAATAGCGCTTCCAGATTGTTATCGCTGTTTAACTTTTCATAATCCGGCAATTCTTTTACATCATTTATCCCCAAGAATCTCATGAAATCAAAAGTAATCCGATAGTATGTCAGCTTGTCCTTGCTATTCTCTTCACCTTCGATCAAACCCTTGATCAATAAATTGCGCAAAATCAAACTGCAATTAACTCCACGGATCATTTCCAGTTCCCCCTTGGTAACCGGCGCCCGGTAAGCGATGATGGTTAACGTTTCAAGCGACGGCTTGGTTAACTCGCCCGTTTGTTCGTCTTTCAGGTATTCTCGTACAACACCGGCATTATCGGGACTTGATACCAGCTCAAATTTACTGCCATCACGCATCAGAGCAATTCCCTGCTTCCCTCCGTTATATTTTGCCATCAGCTCATGCAATGCTTCTTCAACATCTTTTTTTTCTTTTTTTACAATTTCTGCCAGTTTGTTGGCAGTGAGCGGTTTGTTCGCAATGAATAATAGGCTCTCAATCTCCGAAGATAGTGACATTCTATTAATATTAATATTTATATGTCTTCTAAATTATTATTTTGTTCAATATATATTTCCTCAAACACACTTTCCTGCATAACAACCACTGAACGCTGTTTTACTAATTCAAGTAACGCTAAAAAAGTAACAATCACTTCTGTTTTATTCTTCGACTGAGTTAGCAAATTTTTAAAACTCAACCTGGCTTCCGTAGAAATCGCGGTTTTGATTTGAGAAATTTTTTCCTGGATGGAAACAGTTCTTTTAATCATTTCCTGTGGCAGTTTCACAATCGGCTCTATTCTTTCCAGCACTTCTTTAAAATAATCGCGTAGATCTTTTGCGCTAATGCCTTGCGGAGGATTAAAAATCGGTTCAACTGTACGGACGCGGGAAGACTCTCTGAAATATGAGAATTTCTTTTTGCCGATCATTTTCTGGATATGTTTCGAAGCATCATAATATATCCGGTAGATTTTCAACTGCTTTTCCAAATCACCGGCTTCTTCTTCACCGTCTAATTGCAGTGACGGTAATAATAACTTCGATTTGATCAGCAACAGCTTGGCAGCCACCACTAAAAAATCAGCCAGATCACCCGGTGGCAGATCCTGTACTTGTTCAATATATGCCAGATATTGTTCCGCAATATTGGCCAGTGATACTTCCGTTATGTCCAGCTCCTCTTTTTCGATCAATTGCAATAAAAGCGGTAACGGCCCCTGAAATTGTTCTAATTCTATTTTATACATTTCTGAATTTACTAAATAAAAAACCCGAAGTACGATTCTTCAAACCTGTGAATCATCTTTTCTTTTTGGTTTTGCCTTTTTTAGGAGCCTTTTTTGCCACTCTTTTTTTCTTGGCTTTCTTTTTGTTTTTAGACTGCTTCGGTTTTATAATGATATCGGACATGAATCTTTTGGCAAAAATTCCCTGAATCGGATCAACCATTTTTACATAATCTTTCACTTTCATCGCAATCGATTCTTTGAAAGAACCGGACCCCAATAAAACTCTAGTGGATTTATTCAGCGATTTATCCATTACTACTTTTGTTTTATGGATAAAACCAAACGGGGTGATTGCTCCCGGTTTTACCTTGAATACTTTCTGCATCACATTTTCTTTGGCAATTGTGATCTTTTTTGCATTCAATATTTTTTTCAGTTTGGTAAGATCCAGACGGTAATGCGCTGGCAGAACAACTAGGTAATATTCTTTTTCTGTTTTCACCAGCAATGTCTTGGCAATTTCACTTAATTTCAGTTTTAGCGTATTAGCCAAGTCAAAAGCAGTATAAACTTTTTTGTGTTCTATGATTTCGTATTTTGTCTTATTCTCATCCAGAGATCCAAGCAACTTTTTTGAAATTGGCATATTATTAATTTGTTATTATTATTTTTCTTCTACCAGATTAATCTCAATTTCAATCCCCTTCTGATGTTCAGCAATCCAATTATAGATGAAGGCCATAACAAATCCAGAAACCATCCCCATTACGTACGACATTAAGATAAATCCAAAGAATCCTGCGACACCAAAGATCATCCAGGACGAACCGGAATCGATATAACCGAACCCACCGGAAAATAGTAGCATCATTCCAAAATAAGGTACGCTCACAACGATAGAAAGTGCAACTGTTATCAAGCTGGTCATTCTAGCCAGGGACCAGGGATTAATTTTAGATACTTCGTATTTCATTTGATTTTGGATTATGAATTGTTTCTGTTGACTACCCTCTTTTGCATAAATACGGTCAGTGAGGTAAATATTACCACCAAAACACCCAAAATTATGTAGATCGCACTATTCGGGAACTGATAACTGATTACGACCATGATTTCGATTAACAAATGGAATAGCATCCAGAACGCAAACACCATATAACCGTACGTAACGACAAACCAATTGGGCTGCCTCTTTTTCACGTTAAACATATAATACATCAGGAATGTCAGCAGAAATACCGGGATAATGAAGGCGGAATGAATTAACAATTTGTACATGATATAATCCGCTTTCTGGGTTGTCGGATAGTAAATCTTTGCTTGAGAAAGCCCGGAACGTTCATAGGACAAACTTGCATTATAATAATTCGTGCCGGTTGTACCACTTGAATATTCAGAGACAATCGGGTTGGCAGCTTTATTTAAGTCAAAGATTATTCGCTCGCCAAGCAGAATAATTACGATTGCCATAATAATCGTAAATACAACACCTAGGGCAGAAACTGATTTTTGCTTTTTCTGCTTAATGTTTGCCGCTTTTGGCTTTGCGGTTTCTTTTAAAATATCTTTTGGAGTCATATATTCCCCCGTATGATTAGTTAATTTTTAAATTTTGATTGATTGTTCAATAAGAATAAAATTAAAAACGTCAGGACTAGACCAATGGCAGTCACAATATAAAATACCACTTTTCGTCCGCTGTCTTCAGTGCCCGGCGCGTTAACCGGATCATTATTGTCCGCATTTCTGAAAAAAAGATCTTCCGTCATTGCATCATATGCCATTGTACTGCTTAGTTTGGTAAGGAAATATTTATCCGCGGAAGGATTAATCCAGTAATTACCCTGGTCATTCAAAGCCAGAGCTTCTATTTCTGACTTTTTAATCCAACCCGCGTAGTCCGTATTAAAGTTTGGCAATTCTTTTTTACTGCTGTCTATAACATAAAGGATAATCGACGCTGTATTGCTGTAATATTGGTCATAAGCCAGATAATCACTGCCTGCGTAAACTAAATAGTCACCAGATACCTCGTCTGCTAATGATGAATCAAAATGCGCAAGGAACATTGTGCTATTTTCCACTGCTAACGCTTCTCCGGCGTTCATTTTATTGTAATTATCATTAATCAAATCAACAGAATTGGCAACATTATAGATCGCGAACTCATCAACAATAGAATCAATCGAACGGTTGTCGTATTCCCCGGAACCGATATATAGATTATCTCCGGAAAAATTACTGATACCAAATTGCTTGGTGCTTTCTGCGGTAAGCGGTACAGATGATCCGTTTAAGTAGAAAGATGGAAGCTTGTCCTTTTGCCAGGTTAAGGCGACTTGTTGCCAGCTATTTACATCCAGAGCAAAGTTGCCGGAAATCCAGGTATCAGTCGTATAATCCGCATCATTATATGTTGAAAGAGTATAGTGGTATCCGTCAGCTGTAATATTGGAGTTCAGATCAAAACGGAAAAGAAGGCTATTGCTGTCACCACCCCTAACTGTTGCGATGTTTACTGTCTTAGTTTCTTCAGCAGACCAATTTGGTTTGATCCAAGCTTCCAATGTTCCGCCGTTACTGCTGATCGCATTATCTGCGGTCATAGTTAACTTATCTTCATTTTCTAATAGTACCCCTTCGTTGACAACACCGGCAGTATATTCAACACCGACATTATTTTCCGGACTACTGGTTACTGAAGAAATCTTCATTGGATAAACTAAATTCTCTGTCTCAAAAGAAATGGCGACCGGCACAGCATGACCGGTTTTCAATTGCTGAATAACACTGTCCGACTGCAGGCTTTTGGTATCAATCTTCATTGCCACAAAATACCACCCGTTATCAATATAACTGTTCAATATGTAGCTGGCCGATTCCGGGTAGCTATAACCGTTATCATTCAGCCATGTCGTAAGTGCATCCTTGTCTGTTGCTGAAATTGTAGTTACTTCATAATACTCAATCTGTTGTGTGTCGATAATCGTCACCTGCTTCTCAGCATCTGTTCCGCTTAAAGGCATCCCGCCGGACATCATATTATCATCATATCCGTAGTAAATCTGGGTCAGCTGATCCAATGACGTAAACAACTCGTCTGATCCTTTAGTAATCGTCGGTTTGGACGGTGTCGGAATTACCCAACCAAAATTGTCCGCATCGCCCTGAAAGGTAATAGACACCACCATTGTTTCCACCCCACCGTCATAAAAAATAACTGCTTTTTGGGCAGTTTCTTGAACCCAATAATCAGGCTGTGGCATTACCATACCGTCAGCTGTCGAAAGCTGTGGCAGGAATAAGGATAATACGACCAATACATTGAAAATCTTTTTTAGAAACATATTTTTGAAATAAATTATTTTTTATTCTTAAATGGCAAAGACTGCTGTTCACCTAAAAGCTTCATAGTTTCTTTCTTGCCTTTTCTGGTCAGCTGCACTTCTTCAATAAACCATTTCTTCGGCGTTCTCCTACCGTAGCCGATTAACAGACCCTTATCAATCAGACGTTCAATGCTTTTTGTCACTATCCCCTGCCGGTCAATTGTCTTGGGGGCGTTTTTTTTCTTTTCATAAAACTTCAAGAGATGTTTGCGCTTACTTCTCCCCTTGATATTGAGCAAGCTTAGAAGTATATACCTTTGAAGTTGAGATACTCTCATCAATCACTTTTTTAAATTCAATTTAATATGCAGGTCATCCAACTGCTGTTCACTGACCGCTGATGGTGAGTTCATGAGCAGGTCACGATTATCACCTGTTTTCGGAAATGCTACTACCTCCCGGACATTGGTCCGGTTAAGTAGAATCATCAACAGCCGGTCAATACCCGGAGCAATTCCGCCGTGTGGAGGTACACCGTACTGAAAAGCTTCTAATAGATGCCCGAATTGTTCGTGAGCTTCTGCATTGGAAATTCCAACTAATTCCAGAATTTTTTCCTGTATTTTATGGTCATAAATCCTCAAACTGCCACCGCCGACTTCATATCCGTTTAGAACCAAATCATGCTGCCAGGAACGCGCTTTCAGCGGTTCATACTCCAGTAATGGTAAATCTTCTGTCCGCGGTGCGGTAAAAATATGATGAAACGGTACATGCTTTCCGTCTTTCAGCTCCGGTTCAAAATACGGCCAGTCGACAATAAAGCAAAACGCCAGCTCGTTTGGATCATTTTTATTTGTTCTAATGTCCGGCTTATCGTTTCCGTATTTTTCCATTGCTTCTTTATAAGTAATGCGCGGCCATGGAGAAAAGGTAATCTTTTTTTCCGGAAACAATTCCGTAACCAGCTTAGTAAACATTCTTTCCGTCAGATTCAGTATCTCATCCTGACTCATAAAAGACATTTCCATATCCAGCTGGTAAAACTGGTCTGGGGCGCGGTCGGAACGTGAATCTTCATCACGAAAACACGGAGCAATTTGGAAATACTTTTCAAATCCGGCCACCATTAGTAATTGCTTGTATTGTTGTGGCGATTGCGGTAGAGCGTAAAACTTGCCCGGATACACTCTGGAAGGAACCAGATAATCCCTAGCACCTTCAGGAGTAGATTTACCCATAATCGGCGTTTCTATTTCGATAAACCCTTCTGTATGCAAGAAATCCCTGATATATTTATTGAATTTGGAACGCATAATCACCATCTTTTTGTTTGAATCTCTGCGCAGATCCAAGTATCGGTATTTATAACGAATTTCCTCCGCCACTTCCTCTTTATCATTTTCCACTATTTCAAACGGAGGGGTCTTTGATTCGGTAAGAATATTTAATTCCAACGCTTCTATCTCAACTTTGCCGGTCGGCATATTTTTGTTGACCAGTTTCTCCGGTCGCTCATTAACCTGTCCGATTATTTCCACCACAAATTCCGGTCGAAGCTCTTTCGCCTTATCCACTAATTCATCATTGCCCGGCAGAAAAACCACCTGTACGATTCCTGATACGTCGCGCAAATCAACAAAGACCATTTTACCCATGCGGCGCGCCGATTGAACCCAGCCGTTAAGTTTTACTTTCTTGCCGATATGACCAGCAGTTTCCACGGTTAAAATGCGTTTCATATGCTATGGTTTTAATCTATTTAATAATCTCGGAAAAGGAATAGTTTCACGAACATGGTCCAGTCCGCAGATCCAGGCGACAGTCCGTTCCAGACCGATGCCGAAACCGGCGTGCGGTACGGAACCGAAGCGGCGCAGATCTACATACCATTCGAAATCTTTTTGAGACAGTTTATGTTCCTTTATTCTTTGTTCCAACAATTCGAGATCCCAGATTCTTTCCGACCCGCCGATAATCTCACCGTACCCTTCAGGAGCCAACATATCGTCACACAATACTACATTTGGATCTTCCGGATCCGGTTGCATATAAAAAGCTTTGATCTTGGTCGGATAATGAGTGACAAACACCGGCATATCAAATTGTTTCATCAGCATCGTTTCATCATCCGCTCCCAAGTCCTCCCCCGCTTTGATGTCTGAACCCAATTCCTGCAATTTTTTCACCACCTCCGAATAACGCATCCGGGGGAAAGGCGCTTTAACTTTTTCCAGGAATTTTGTATCTCTCTCCAAAAGTGCCAGTTCAGTTTGCATGGATTTTAGAATATTGGATACCACGTAGGAAACCAATTTTTCCTGTACATTCAAATTTTCTTCGTGTTGCATAAAAGCGACCTCGGCATCCAACATCCAGAATTCCATCATGTGCCTCCGGGTTTTGGATTTTTCCGCGCGGAATGTCGGTCCAAAATCATAAACCTTTCCCAGCGACATCGCCATCGCTTCCAAATAAAGCTGACCGGATTGAGAAAGATATGCCGTCTCTTCAAAATACTGGGTTGAAAACAGAGTAGTAGTCCCTTCACATGCGGTAGGCGTCAGAATCGGGCTGTCGGTCAGGGTAAATCCTTCATTTCTGAAAAATTCCCGCATCAACCAGATTATTTCATTACGCACCTTCATGATTGCTACCTGCCTTTCGGATCTCAGCCACAGATGGCGATTATCCAGAAGAAAATCAACCCCGTGTTCTTTCTTGGAAATTGGGTATTCCAGAGCCACTTGCAGTACCTTAATGTCTTTCACCTGCATTTCGTAGCCGTATGGTGAACGTTTATCTTCATTAACCACCCCGGTAACCACCACACTTGATTCCATTGTCAGCTTTTCACAGGCTACCCAAGCTTCTTCCGAAACCTCATTTTTACTGATAACCGCCTGAATCCGGCCGGTTCCGTCTCTTAACTGCAAAAAGAATATCTTGCCGGATGAGCGAAAATTAAAAACCCAGGACTGTAGTTGCACGTCCTGACCCAGATACTTTGAAACTTCCGATATACTGATTTTTTTCATCCCGTTAGAAATTATTGCCACAATATTTCTGAAATTTTTCCCCTTTTCTCCCCTTAAATATATCCCGTTTTTGCTTTTTAATTTCTAACGGGATCCATAATTCAGCCCCTACTATAGCATTTTTATTGGACAATTGCAAACATCTTAATAACAAAATACGGGCCGATCATCCCGTATTGTAGAATCCTGATGATTTACGAATTATTACTCCTTTTTACCACCCTATTTCCTACCAAAACAACTATTAAAGCGCCCAAGAAATCGTAGGTCAAATCTGATGATGTATCATACCTTGCCCCCACTCTCTGCATTTCAAATATTAAATCTCCAAAATATTCTGTTAATTCATACAACACTGTCACAAGTACTGCCACAGAAACAACATAGGTTTGAAAATGGAAATTCGACAGATTAATTATTCTCCTTTCTCTCAGAATTATAAAGATGTTGTAAACCAATACTGCGACCGCCAATGAACCAAAAAAATGCGCTAAATCATCCCACCAGGCAAATTTTGTATATAGATACATGAAATTACCGACAGCGTCTAACCACACACTCGAAGCAATTACAAAAATTACAAACCACGGCAAGGTAGTCTGGTACTTTTTCTTAATATAATTGTTTACAACCAGATATGCACCGCCGGCAATAATTGCGGTAAGCGACAATGCGATTCTACGATCAAAAGCATCATAGTCAATAATTAATTCAATGCCGACTAAAATAACAATACTTAAGAGTAAAATATTAACCAGTACTTTGTTACTTGATTTCATATTGTGTTATTAGTCAATCTGCTCTTGGAGTAAATCAATCCCCTGCTGCACACTATTCTTTGCCTTTGCTTTTATAGTATTTTTTGTAGACTCAAAACTGTCCTGTGATGTTTTCTTTGCCTGTTCAATAATCGCCTTCGCTTCATCCGGGATACTGTTTGATATCTGACCAAATGTAATCTGGTGTTTTACTCTATTCTCCTCCAACAAGCGGTATATACTTTCCAGATCCTTGCCCTTTGCCTTTGCTTTTTCAATATAAGTGTTTGCTTTTACCATCTGCTCATTAAACCGGTCAGTCGTTTCACCGATGACTTCTGTTTTTTGCTTTTGGGCCAGTACCTCTATTTCTTCCAATCTGCGGTTGGCCAGCATAATCCGGTATTCCGCTTTTTTTACCACATCAATCATAAACCATCCGCGTGCTGTTTCCCACCATGTTTTCAGAAAATACAGCGGGCTGGAAGGAACCCATTTAAGATCCGGCAGGTCAATTTCCACATTTACAATCGTTACATCATTATTGGCAATATTAGTATTGGTAATGGTCTCGGGGACAGTAATCACTTCCTCATTAGTATTATCAGACACAGGACGCAACATTGGCTCTGCCAGTACTGAAACAGGCACCAATAGAATAATTAATGATATTATTATTATTTTCATATACTTTTCAGCATTAACTGAATTAAGTATATCAGATATATGTGAAAATAAAAAAACCGCCGGATATGGCGGTTTTAATGGTTGAATAGTAATGTCCCCTTACAATTTACTCTCAATTCTTGTTACAGCTTCATTTATTTGATCAGCCATTTGTGGATCAATAATATCTTGTATTGCCTCGAATAATTCTTTGAATGCGTCTATCTTCCCCCGATCAAACTCCTTTCCTTCATCAATTCCACGCTCACACATATTCAGATAATGTAATAAATTCCTTAAGTTACCATCAAAAGACTGACTCTCTGGATCCTCTGAAGTCAGAATTGTTATTGCATCATCAATATCATTATTAGGACTGTCCGATCCAACACGATTATCATATTCTCCATCAGGATCTAATTCTTGAGATTCCATTCCTTCTCCTGGTTGTGACATTTCTCGTTCACCTGCCATAAAATTTGTAGTTAATTTTTATATAAACCAACTTGATAAGATTTTATCATAAATTCACTGATTTGTCAATTTAGTTAGTACGATTAAAAATAAAAGCCGCCAAATATGGCGGCCTTTTCTAATAAATTTTTCTATTCTCCGATATTCATTTTACTGTCTATTCTTCCTAGTATTTCATCAAATGCTCCGAGTGTTTCCGCGTCCAAATCATCCCTCACTTCATCCAAAGCTTGTCTGAATTCACTTAGTTTTTCCGGATCGAGCTCGTTTCCACCCGAAATCTGAGCATCGCATATCTGCAAACAACTGACTGCTTCATCATAATTACCCTCGTCCGTTAAAGCCTCAATTGCCCTGTCAATATCTCTGTTTGGATCAGATACTTCGAATTGCACATCATCCATTTGCCCATCCAAATCTGGCATTGTTGGTTCACCCATCATAATTTTATGATCAATGATTAATACTGTCGATGCACGAATATACAATGTGGTGCGCCGTGAGGGATTCGGACCCCCGACCATCAGCTTAAAAGGCTGCTGCTCTACCAACTGAGCTAACGGCGCATGTTCTTATTTAATCAGATTTTTAATGAATTTAATCCGTCAGCGGAATCACCAACTGCCTGTCCGCCATAGCATCACTGTAAGCGATGCGTAGGAGGAAGCTAACGGCGCATGAATAACTACCTGATATTAGCAAAAAGCGCTTTAAAAAGCAAGGCTTATGGGGTAGGTTAACAAAAAGTGGAAAAAATGTAGAAAAAGAGGCTTGTTTATGGCAGGTTATAGTGATAAGATGATATAGCTAAATCAAATAAATATGGCTAAACAAAACACAGAATTAACCGAAAAAATACCCCCTCAAAACCTTGAGGCGGAAAAGGCAGTATTAGGCTCCATGCTGATCGACAAAGATGCAATTATTAAGATTGCCGACATTATTAACCCGGATGATTTCTATCAGGACAGCCATCGCCTCATATTTGAAACCATGCTGGAACTCTATAACCAGCGCGAACCAATCGATATATTAAACCTTGCCAACCGGCTTAACGAACGAAAGCTCCTGGAATCAATCGGTGGTAGAGCAAGTCTGATGAATCTGGCAAATGCCGTACCGACTGCCAGTAATGTGGTAAATTATGCCAACATTGTACAAAAAAAAGCCACATTAAGAAGGTTGATCCAAACCGCCTCTGAAATAACCAGCATGGGCTATCAGGAAACGGAAGATGTCAGCCATGTTTTGGATAAAGCCGAGCAGTCTTTATTCAAAGTATCACAAAAACATTTGCGCACTAATTTCGTTCCGATCCGCAGCGCCTTAACCGAAGCATTTGACCGGATTGACGAACTGCACCGGGAAGGCGGAAAGTTAAGAGGAGTGCCGACCGGGTTTACCCAATTGGATAATAAGCTGGCCGGACTACAGAAATCTGATTTGATAATTATTGCCGCCAGACCGAGCGTCGGTAAGACTTCCCTAGCGCTGGATATTGCTAGACAGGTTGCCACAAAAGCAAAAGTTGCCGTCGGCGTATTCAGCTTGGAAATGAGTAAAGAACAGTTGGTAGACCGCATGCTCTGCGCCGAAGCCAATGTTGATTTATGGAAAATGCGCACCGGTAATCTTTCTGACCGCGAAGAAGATGACGACTTTCCCCGCATCGGCAATGCAATGGGTATTCTTTCGGAAGCGCCGATTTTCATAGATGACTCGGCGACCGCCAATGTAATGGAAATCCGAACTAAGGCCCGCCGCCTGCAATCAGAACATAATCTGGGATTACTGGTAATCGACTATTTACAGCTGATGGAGGGTACGTCAAAAACAGAAAACAGAGTTCAGGAAATATCGGAAATAACCCGTGCGCTCAAAGCAATTGCCCGCGAACTGAATATCCCGGTTATTGCGCTATCACAGCTTTCCCGTGCGGCAGAAATGCAGTCCGGCGCATCAATCCCCCGCCTTGCTCATCTCAGAGAGTCCGGATCAATCGAACAGGACGCGGATGTGGTTATGTTTATTTACCGCGAGGTCATGGATAAAAATTCCGGCGTAGATGTGGAAGAAGACCGTAAGAATATTGCACAGGTAATTATCGCTAAACATCGTAACGGCCCGACCGGCGTGATTGAGCTGTATTTTGAGGAAGAAAAAGCCAGCTTCAGAAATCTGGATAAAACATTTGATAAAAATGAAGCATTACCCGAAGAAGAAAAAGCACCTTTTTAATCATTGATTCAAAATAAAATGTCCATGTTCAACAAATTAAAAGAAGTAAAAGATCTGCGTGACCAGGCCAAACAACTGCAGAACCAGCTGTCTGAAGAATCAGTAATGACGTCAGCTGAAAACGGAAAAATAAACTTAGTGATGGACGGCAATCAGACTGTCGTTAGTCTAGATATAAATCCGGAGTTATTGACACCTGATAAAAAAGAGACGCTGGAAAAAGGTCTGCGTAATGCTTTCAACGATGCGGTTAAAAAAATACAACGGGTAATCGCACAAAAAATGCAGGCCGGAAATTTTAAAATGCCGAATTTAGGATAGCACTATGGGAACCCTGCCACCGTCAATCCAAAACCTAATCGCTGAATTTAATAAACTGCCGGGTATCGGCCCTAAGACCTCCGAACGGTTTATTTTTCATTTGCTGAAAAGACCAAAGAGTGATTTGGAACAGATGGCAAACAGCTTGAGAGATCTGAAAGATAAAATAGCAATCTGCTCAATCTGTTATGATTTTACAGAAAAATCCCCGTGCAGTATTTGTTCCAGTTCGCAAAGAGATAAAACAACAATCTGCGTTGTTGCCGAAAGTCCCGATCTGATGGCAATTGAAAAGTCAGGTACTTATAAAGGTTTATATCATGTTCTGGGCGGAGTGATCAATCAGATTGAAGGCATCGGACCGGATCAATTAAAAATCAATGAACTAGTGGATAGAATTAAAAAAGACGGCATTAAAGAAATAATTCTGGCCACCGACCCTGACATGGAAGGTGAATCGACCGCCTTATATTTAATCCGGGTATTGAAACCTCTGGGAATAAAAATCACCAGAATCGGTAAAGGCTTGCCGATGGGTAGCAATATTGAATACGCCGATGAAGTAACCCTGGCCAATGCAATGGAAGGAAGAGGCGAAGTAAAATAAATATACAAAACAAAAAAGCGCTTATAAGCGCTTTTTTAATTTATTATTATCCGGTAATTTTCTGAATTTGTAATTTAGTATACCATTGACGATGACCCTTAGTTCTGTGATAACGGGTCTTGGATTTATATTTTACTACCATTACCTTCTTTGCCTGCTTTTCTTCCAGCACTTTACACACAACTTGAGCTCCTTTGACATTCGGGGTTCCTAATGATATTTTCTTGCCCGTATCATCGGAAACAAGCAATACATCCTTAAGTGTCACTTCATCCCCTTCTTTTTTACCAAGTTTTTCGACTTTAAGAACGTCGTTTTCCTTTACTTTATACTGTTTTCCCCCGGTTTTGATTACTGCGATCATAAATTTATTCTTTAATTAAAAATCCTCATAAGTGTAAGCTTTCCGATAGCTTCTGTCAAGACGCCCTTGAGCTCCTCTTTTTATAGATAATCACCAAAGATAAGCCCAAAATAACCATTGCCATAACCAGTACAATCAGTGAAATCAGCTTTCCTTTTGTCGATAAAAACAGGGACGTAGCCCCAAAAGCACCGGTCACTATATACAAGAAGATCACTGCCTGTCTATGTGAAAGACCGATGTCCAGAAGTCGGAAATGCAGATGTCTTTTGTCCCCCCAGAATGGTGAATGCTTTTCTTTAAAAACTCTTCTGAAAATTACCCAGGCCACATCCAAAAGTGGAACACCCATGATCAAAAGTGCGGTAGCAATTTTTGCTCCACTAATGATTGCTAAGACGCCTAATACAAACCCGATAAACGTAGAACCGCCCTCCCCCAAGAATATGCGCGCGGGATGAAAACTGTAAATTAGAAAACCAGCTAACGCACCGGCAAAAATAATTGAAAGCAATGCTGTCTCCGGCTGGGCAACATTACTCGTGAGACTGAGTGCAAATATTACAACCGCGCCGATCGTCCCAATCCCCGGTACCAATCCGTCCAGTCCGTCTAAAAATTTTGTAGTATAAACCATAACCATTATCCAAATGAATGCGATCAGATCCGCCCAAAGCGTAATTGAATAAGGAGTATTACCGATTCTGAAAACTTCCAGCCTAATCGTATCAAGTTGCAGTGTACCACCAAATGGACTGGAAATATACGGGATACCGACACCAACCGCGATGATTACCAGCCCTGCCAACGCCGGCCAGATCAACTGTAGATGCGGTTTTAACCTGTATTTATCATCCAAATATCCCCCGATCATTAACAAAGTTCCGGCTACCAGAATTCCAATGATATGTTTCTGCAACATATAACCACCCAGCATTTGATCCGTAAATAAAGTATAATAAAGCAGGACAACCGCAAAACCGATGAAGACAGCAAGCCCACCTAATAGAGGCACGGGAGTTTTTTGAATTTTTCTCTCGGGATCTGTTTCGGGATTATCCAATATATTGTTTTTGACAGCAAACTTTCTAACCAGTGGAGTAATTAATACCACGGCCAGGAAAGACAGAATAAATGGGATAATATATGAAGTGTAATTCATCGTTTATTTTTTCCCATATAACTTTCTAAGATCAGTATTGCTGCCTGCCGGTCAATATTTCCCTTCGGTTTCCTTCTGCCCGGGATATCCCTCAATAAACGCTCGGCAAATTGGCTGGTTAAACGTTCATCCTCCAACACGACAGGAATCTTAATTCTGCCTCCTAATGTATCCGCAAATCTTTTTATTTTTTCGGACTGCGCATTTTCCTCTCCGCGCATATTAACCGGAAAACCGACAATGACTTTTTCAATACTTTCTTTTTCTATAAAATCACAAATCTTCTGAATAATATTGGCAGAATTATCCATTGTATCACCTGGGAAAATATAATCCTGCTTTTCATCAGAAGTAGCAATACCTATCCTTTTATCTCCATAATCAATTCCCAAGAGTTTTCCCATATTTATTCCTCGGTTATTATTGTGCATCCGTTTTTGGTAACCACGACTGTATGTTCAAAATGGGCGGAAAGACTCTTATCAACCGTGCTGATTGTCCATTGGTCATCCTCGGTTTGTACCAATTCATCACCCACGTTGACCATCGGTTCTATTGCGATCGTCATCCCTTCTTCCAGTTCAATACCGGTTTTTGGTTTACCGTAATTAGGAATTCTGGGATCCTCATGTATTTCCTTACCCACACCATGGCCGACTAACTGCTTTACAACTGAGAATCCTTCATTCTCAACATACAGCTCTATAGCTGATCCGATATCACCGACCCTAGCCCCGCTTTTAACTTTGGCAATTCCTTTCCGCAACGCCTTTGCCGTAACATCCAACAACCTCTGTTTATCATCAGAAATCTCACCCACTCCGACCGTAACCGCCGTATCAGTACAGAGCCCTTTATAAAACATCCCGATATCCAACCCAATAATATCTCCTTCTTTCAGGATCATATTCTTACTAGGGATTCCGTGTACCACCTCATTATTGACTGAAGTACAGAGTGTCGCAGGATACGGATTGTCTTCATCGCCTTCCACTGTATAATTCAAAAAGGCCGGTACACCGCCGGCAGCACGAATCAGTTTTTCCGCTAAACTGTCCAGTTCAAAAGTAGAAATACCTGGCTTTGCGGCGTTGGCAACTTGATTTAATATGCCTGCCAGAAGTTTCCCACATTCTTTCATGATTGCTATTTCTTCCGGAGTTTTGATGATTATCATTGTTTTGCGAATTCACTGTTATTTAATTTGGAAACAATTTCATCTGCCACATCTTTGATCCGCTGCTCACCGTTAATCCTAATCAGCACGCCTTGATTCAGATACATGTCCAACACCGGCTCCGTATCGTGATGATATATTGCTAGCCTTTCTTTAATTACCGGCTCCGTATCATCCTCCCGATGAATCAACTGCCTGCCACATTTATCACAGACACCTTCTTTCTTCGGAGGATTATATTTAACGTGATATGTCATCCCGCATGAACAGATTCTCCGTCCAGTGATCCTTCTGACTGCTTCTTCATCCGAAATAGCAATTTCTAATGCAACATCAATTTTTACAATTTCATTAAGAAACTTCGCTTGTACAATATTGCGTGGGTACCCATCGAAAACAAAACCGGCTCGGGCATCAAGCTCCATAAGTCGTTCCGCTACCAGTTTATTGGTAATATCATCCGGCACAAGTCTTCCATTCTTAATGAATTGCTCTACAATCTTCCCCAAGTCTGTCCTCTTCTGAATATGCTGGCGGTAAATATTACCGGTGGAGATCCAAGGTAGATGAAGATCTTCAGCGATTATTTCTGCCTGAGTTCCCTTACCTGAACCCTGGGGGCCGAAAACCACCACTCTTTTTATCAAATTATTTGATATTATCATATATTCATTATAGAATCTCTTCTCAAAAAAGAAAACCCGAGGTTATTCCTCGGTACTGTCCTTAGATCAGAATATTTGTTTATTAAAACCCTTCATAATCACGCATTACGAGTTTTGACTCAATCTGTTTAACAGTTTCCAATACAACACTTACCACGATTAACAAACTAGTTCCGCCAAGCACCAATGATTTAATTCCGGTAGCAGCCTGGATAATAAAAGGTAAAACGGCAATCGCGCCAAGAAATAAAGCTCCGGTTAACAGAATACGGTTCGACACATATCCCAGATATTCAGTAGTTGGTTTTCCCGGTCTGATCCCAGGGACAAACCCTCCCTGTTTCTGCAGATTTTCCGATATCTGATCAGGATGAAAAATCACTGCTGTATAAAAATATGTAAACGCCACTACAAAAGTAAAATACGTAATTCCGTAGAAAAGCTGGTTATTAAATATGTTAACAACCCACTGCGCAAAATTTGCAATCCAAGCGGTATCTGATCCGATAAAATATTGAGCGATAATCGGCGGAATCAAAACGATGGAAATTGCAAAGATAATTGGAATAACTCCGGCCTGATTAACACGTAACGGGAGATGGGTGCTAACCCCACCATATACCTTATTACCCCTGATTCTTCTTGCATAAGAAACCGGGATATTTCTTTGCCCCTCAGTAATAATAACCACTCCGGTAATGGTAATGATTCCGATGACAATAAATGCTAAGTATGTAAATATCTGACTTGGATCAAACACGGCAAAAGTCTGCTGGATTGATCTGGGCAGGGCGGCAACGATACCGGCAAAGATTAAGACTGATATTCCGTTCCCGATACCCTTTTCGGTAATCAATTCTCCCAGCCACATTAACATTATACTTCCGGCCGTAATCATAATTATTGCCGATGCCCACTGGAAAGACGTTAAATTGCCGATTATTCCCTGCGCAGTGGCGCCTACGGCCGACCCTCCGGTTCTTTGTAGAATAGTAATAGTGCTATAAGCCTGCAATGCGGCTAAAGGCACTGCCAGCAGTCTTTGGTATTGATTAATTTTCGCCTGACCCGCTTCACCATCTTTCTGGATTTCCTGCAAGCGCGGAATGATCATTACCAATAATTGGAAAATAATGGAAGCCGTAATATAAGGCCCCAATCCAAGCATGACCACTGAAAAGTTTTCCAGCGCTCCGCCGGAAAACATATTCAAAAGACCCAGTACCTGATTGGAACTGAAAAAATTCTTTAGGTTTTCAACATCAACTCCCGGGACTGGAACATGTGCCGCAATTCTGAAAACCAAGAGCAGACCTAAAACATATAGGATCTTATTCCGGATATCTTTCACCTTCCATAATTGGAGCACTTTTTCAAATGCGGACATGCCTTATTTTCCTTTTTCTTTTTTTTCTTTTCTTTCCTGCTCTATTTTTTGTTGATGAGAAGGTTGGCGCTCAATAACGATTACATTACCTCCTGCTTTTTTTATAGCATCTTCTGCTGTTTTAGAAAAGCGGTGGGCAGAGACCGTTACTTTCTTTTTGATTGATCCGTTACTCAGAATTTTAATGCCAGGATAGATTTCCGGAACCAGCTTAGCCTTCAAGATCTTAGCGGGTGTAATATTTGCACCCTCCTCAAAAGTGGCATTCAACTGGCCCAAATTTACAATATGCATTTGTAGTTTAAAACTCTTGAATCCTCTGGTTTTGGCAACCTGTCTGATAAATGAAGGTGCTTTTTTACCATGATGGACCGCTTTGCGTCTGCCACCTGAACGGGAACGCTGTCCTTTCAATCCCCTTCCGCCATAAGTACCACCCTTACCGGAATCACCGCGAGCGATTCTTTTCCGTTTCTGTTTATTAGAGTTCTTTAATTGTGAGAGTTGTAATGTCATAATTGATTATGATTTTTTTAATTGTTCTATTTCCTCTTTCGTTCTCATTTTCTTCAAAGCCTGAATAGTAGCACGAACATTACTTATCTTGTTTTTAGAAGCAAGCATTTTACTGACAACGTTTTTAATACCGGACAATTCCAGTACCGCTCGAACCGGTCCGCCGGCAATAATTCCCCTACCTTGTGTTGCCGGTTTTAGTAAAACCTGCGCGCCACAATTTTTTTCCAGCACCACATGAGGAATCGAGTCTTTAACAATTTTTACAGTGAATAAATCTTTCTTGGCCAAGGTAATCGCTTTGTTTACAGCCGTTGCAACATCCGCGCCTTTACTGACGCCCATTCCCACCTTACCCTTACGATCCCCGACAACGACACAAGCTCTAAAACGCATACGTTTTCCGCCGGCCTGAACCCTAGTTACGCGAGTAATCTCGATAACTTTCTGGTCAAATTCATCCTTTTCTCTTTCTTCCCTTTTTGGAAATCTTTTTGATGTATTTTGTGGCATTGACATGTATATTGTTAGAATTTAAGTCCGCCTTCTCGGGCGCCTTCCGCTACCGCTTTAACTCTGCCGTGATATCTGACTCCAGCTCTGTCAAAAACAACTTCCGTTACTTTCTTTGCAACCGCCTGCTGAGCAATCAGTTTACCGACTTCGCGAGCAACATCAACTTTCTTTCCGGACTGTTTCGCTTTTGGCAGTTTTAAATCATTGGTGCTGGTAATTGTATTACCGGCCTTATCATCAATAACCTGAACATAAATATGTTTAAGACTCCGATGCACGGCTAAACGTGGTCGTTCCGCGTTGCCTTGAATCTTAGCGCGTGTACGAGCCTTTCTTCTTTTCCTTGTTATTCTTTTTTGGATCAGTATGTTTTTCATGATTCTTCCAAACAATTAATATTTCTAAATATTATTTCTCTGAGCTTTTAACAACTTTGCCAGCTTTTCGGCGTATCTTCTCATCCATATATTTCATTCCCTTACCCTTGTATGGTTCAGGTACTTTAATATGTCTTATTTCAGCGGCTGTCTGGCCGACTTTCTGTTTATCAATACCGGATATGGTCAGTACGTTTTTTTCAATTTTTCCTTCAATTCCCTCCGATAACTCATAATTCACAGGATGGGAAAAACCGACATTCAATATCAAATTCTTACCGTTTATTTCCATCTTGAATCCGACTCCGTTTAGCTCCAGCTGCTTGCTGAATCCTACCGTCACGCCGGTTACCATGTTTGCAATCAACATCCGGTATAAGCCCCAGTATGCCCGGTCGGTTTTATTGTCGGGATTTTTTACTGTAACAGAAATCTGATTATCAATTTTCTCTATTTTAACCCTGGAATCAACTTCTTGTGTTAACTCCCCTTTCACACCCTTGATGGTCACTACTTTATCTTCAAACGTGAAAGTAACGCCGTCAGGAAGATTTATTGGTTGTTTGCCTATTCTGGACATATTCTTGTTTAATAAATTTCACAAATTACTTCCCCGCCGATCTTTCTCTTTTTTGCTTCTTTATCGCTCATCAATCCGGCTGAAGTTGAGATAATCGCCATTCCCAAGCCGTTTAATACGCTTGGCAACTGCTGATATTCGGCATATACACGTCGACCCGGCTTACTGACTCTGATCAGACTCTTAATTATTGATTCCTTATCAGGAGTATATTTTAATTCAATGCTGATCGAGGCAAAATTGCCTTCTGTCTTTTCCACTTTTCTGACATAGCCTTCTTTTTCCAGAATCTTTGCAATTTCAAACTTAATCTTAGAAAAAGGGATGATTACTTTTTCTTTTCTCAACGGAACTGTATTTCGGATCCGTGTTAACATATCTGCAATTGGATCTGTGGTAGTCATAGAATACTAATAATAATTACTGTTTAGATCAATATTTTACCAGCTT
>Ga0172379_10000577_pt1 | contig 89818 bp, 84 predicted proteins | sample GrowelOW334metaG_FD_119756 | JGI IMG/M metagenome (GOLD analysis project Ga0172379, IMG submission 119756) | Groundwater microbial communities from an aquifer near a municipal landfill in Southern Ontario, Canada - Groundwater well OW334 metaG | ecosystem: Environmental > Aquatic > Deep...
TGCCGGACGAGCCGGTCGCGCTTGGCGATGAGTTGCCGGTGTTCGACACGCCGTTCGGGAAGGTGGGGTTGATGATCGGGACGGATCTTTATTGGCCGGAGGTTCCGCTGGTGCTGGCGTTGAAGGGCGCGGAACTGGTTCTTTGTTCGAGCGCGCCGGAGCCGGTGCCGCAGTCGGCGCCGATGGACGTGACGATGCGGACGCGCGCGTTCGACGACCACGTCACGTTTGTGTGCGCCAACTACGCCAGCGATTTGCCGTATTTGTGCAGCAATCATCCGACCTACACAGGCTCGCCGCTGGGACGCGGCTGTGTCATTGACCGCTCGGGCATCGTCGTGGCTGATACGGGCATCCGCGCGGGCGTGGCTGTCGCGGCGGTGGACTTGAAGCGGCCCACGGACCTCTACCAACTGACGTTCCACGAAGACCGCAGCCTTTTCCGCTATCTGGTCGAGCGCGACATCAAGCCGCTCGTCGCCAAGCCGCAGAAGCGGCGGATCACTGTCAGCATCGCGCAGGTGTTCATGAGCCACGGGCCGAATCCGAAACCGGAGTCGGAGTTTTTCAAAATCCTCGACGCGGCGGGCGCGCGCGGCTCCGACGTGATCTTGATGAGCGAGTTCGGTTTTCCGACCGACACGCTGGTCGCGGAGAAGACGTTCGCGATGGTGGCCGAAAAGGCGCGGAAATATCGGAGCTACATCATCATCGGCGGCCTGCGTGACCCGGCGATGCCCGGCAAGAGCGGCAAGGCGACTTCGTGGGCCTACCTCTGGGACCGCGAGGGCCGGGTCGTCGGCAAGTATCGCATTTCGCAGTATGGCGGCAGCAAGGAACTACCGGTGTTCGCGACCGACTTCGGCGTCATCGGCATCATCCTTTGCGGCGACATCTATTCGCAAGAGATCACGCGGGCAATGGCGCTGCAAGGCGCGGAGGTCGTTTTTTGCCCGTCACAGTCGTGGGGGCCGTCGGGCGTGTTCAACCGCTGGATGCAGGAGACGCGCGCGCTCGACAACGGCGTCTGGATGGCCGCTGCGCATTTCCCGATGTCGGACATCAGCCAGCGCAGCTACGTGATTGATCCCTACGGTCACGTCGTCACCGCCACGCCCTACTGGAGCGAAGGCGTCGCCACGACCGAGATTGACCTCGACGCCGGCCGAGTCTGGTTTGCGCGCTCCGGAAAGCCCGGTCCCGCCGGAAAGCCCGGTTACCTCCACGCCTACTTCCCGAAGTTCGTCCCCGAAAAGCGGACCGACTTCCGCGCCGCGCTCTTCGCCGGCCGACGGCCCGAACTCTACGGCCTAATCATCGAGAAGACGCTGGCCGACCGCGATACGCCGCTGGAGCTGAAGGACCGCATGGGCGTGCCGCGGTAACCGCCCGGCGCAGAGAGGCAGTTGCCACTGCTTGCTTTTCGGCTTCGTTGGGGCTTCGTTCTTGCCAGCGTGCGGGCCGCTCTCTATGCTGCGCGCACTTTTGTTGAAACTTGACTGAAAATGACTACGACGAATCCTCGTAAACCTGTGGCCGTTGTGACCGGCGGCGCGGGCTTTGTTGGCTCGCACCTCTGCGACCGGCTGCTCGCCGAGAGCTGGCGTGTGTTCGCGGTGGACAATTTCCTCACCGGCTCGCGCGACAACATCAAGCACCTCGATGACAACCCCGATTTTGTGCTCATCGAGCAGGACGTGACCCAATACCTGAAGGTGCCCGGTTCGGTGGAGTTTGTGTATCACTTCGCCTCGCCGGCCAGCCCAGTGGACTACGGCGAGTATCCGGTGAAAACGCTCAAGGCCGGCTCGCTCGGCACGCTCAACGCCCTCGGCCTCGCCAAGAACAAGCGCGCCGGTTTCATGATCGCCTCCACCAGCGAGGTCTATGGCGATCCGCTGGTGCATCCGCAGACTGAGAGCTACTGGGGCAACGTTAACCCCGTCGGTCCGCGCGGCTGCTACGACGAGGCCAAGCGGTTCGCCGAGGCGCTCACGATGGCCTATCTGCTCGAAGACAAGGTCAACACCCACATCGTTCGCATCTTCAACACCTACGGCCCGCGGATGCGACTGCGGGATGGCCGCGTCGTGCCGGCTTTTGCCAGTCAGGCACTGCTCGGCGAGCCGCTCACGGTTTTCGGCAACGGCAGCCAGACGCGCAGCTTCTGCTACGTCAGCGATTTGGTGGACGGCATCTGGAGGCTGTCGCGGACGGAGTTCCACGAGCCGGTGAACGTCGGCAACCCGACCGAGATGACGGTGCGGCAGTTTGCGGAAGCCATCATCAAGATCACCGGCTCGCGGTCGCAGATCATCTCCAAGCCGCTTCCGGTGGACGATCCCAAACAACGCCGGCCGGACATTACCCGCGCGCGCCAACTGCTCGGCTGGGAACCCAAGGTCGGCCTTGACGAAGGACTGCGGCTGACGATTCCTTATTTCCGCGAGCGTCTAGGACGCGCGCCAGCCGCGGGTTGACAACTTTGCGTCGCCGCCGATAATCTTAACGAACAGATTTGTCGCATGGACATCTTCTTCAAATGCATCCACTGCGGCCAGCGTCTCGTGGTGGACGATGCGGGCATTGGGATGGAAATTCCCTGTCCGCAGTGCGCCAAACTTGTCGTTATTCCGGCAGAATCCACGGTTCCTCCCGAAGAAGAAAACATCCCCTCGCCGCTGCCCGCTCCAAAACTGCCGGAGCCTGTTCTTCCGCCAAAGCCGGGCGTGACCTTTGCTTCACGGCCGCTGATGGTGGTGCCCCCACCGCCTCCGTTGGTTCCAGCCAAACCCGCGCCCGTCGTTGAGGCGCCAGTGCCGAAAAACCTTCACGCGCCGCTCGCGCCGGCTCGCGTGCGGCGACCGCTTGTTTCGCCGCCCCCACCGCGCGTGCCACGACCGGCGCCGGCCCTTGCGCCTGCGTTGATCGAGATGCTCGCGCCGGTTCCGTCGAACCTTCACGTGCCCGCCGCGCCCCGCCGCGTGCGATTGCCGCTGGCCCAGCCGCCACCGCCACGCGCGTCATGGTCGGCACCGGCGTTGCCCGCAGGGCTGCTCGCCTCGTTGACGCCGCCGGTGACACCGCCGCCTGCCGCACCCGCGCCGCCCGCACCGCCAAGAGCGCCTGCGTTTGCGCCGCCCGCGGCCAAGCTGCCCGCGCTACCGCCCGCGCCGGAAGTGGATGAGCCACCGCCTCCAACGCCGCCGGCTCCGCCGCTTGCGCCGCGCGCGCCACGGGAAGCGCCTGCGTTCGCGCTGCCCGCGGAAAAACTGCCCGAGCCACCGCCACAGCCGAAATTGCCGGAGCCAGTGCTCCCGCTGACGGTCGTCGCGGTTGCCTCGCCGGCACCGGTGCTGCCGCCGGTTGAGTTGCCGCCGCTACCCGTTACGCCGAAACTGCCGGAACCCGTGCTTACAGCGCCACCGCCGGCTCCGCCCGCGCCGCGCGCACCGCGGAAAGCGCCCGCATTTGCGTCGCGCGCAGCCAAACTGCCGCCAACGCCGGCTGCACCGAAACTGCCAGTGCCTGTTTTGTCACCCGTGCCCGTTGCGGTCGTTGTCGCGCCACCGCCGCCGCCCGCTCCACGAGCGCCGCAGAAGGCGCCCGCGTTCGCGCCGCTTGCGGCCAAGTTGCCATCGCCGCCGCCCGCTCCGAAACTGCCGGAGCCGGTTCTGCCACCCGCGTCGGTCGTAGCTGTTGCTCCACCACCGCCACCTGCGCCAGTGCCTCTCGCGCCGCCTGCGCCCGCGCCCATGTTGCAAGGCATCGTGCCACCGCTCGATTTCGGATTCCCGAAAGCCGAACTTACGCCCGCGTTGCCGAAACCCGCAGCCAAAGCGATGGCGACGGCGGAGCAATTGAGCGCGCTGATCGCCAAGCCGGCGGCCCAGATGCCCGTCGCGCTCGCGCCCCCAGCGGTGCGGTTGGTGGACATCAGCGGACCGGCGAAGGTCGAGGCCGACCAATGGCGTGACCTGGCCGCCGCGCTCGCCAAGCAACTCTGGAGCAGCCGCTCGTCGTTGCCGTTGCGCGCGACGGTGATCGAGGCATTCCTGCATGCCATGCCGCGGTTTGTCGGGATTCGTGGCGACGCGTCCGTCTCCGCCGATGCGGACGGCGTTCGCGGCCGTTGGAGTGATCCGTTTGCCGGCGACCGGCTCGACGTTGTGGAGCGGTTTGACCGGCCCGACTTCGAAGGCATTGCCGCGCGCGTGTCGGAGCTGATCGAGCGCTGGATGCAACATCAGGAGAACATGGCGCGCCAGCCAGGTTCCGACGCCGAGGAAGTCAGTTTCACGATGATGCCCGTGCCTCACTCCGCTGTCGTCAGCTTCGGCATGAACTACCGCCAGCGCGGCACGATGGGCCGCAAGCGCGTCACCTGCTGGGTCGCGCGCGTCGGCGAGAATCGGTTCCTGTTCGTCGGCAAGATTCCGCCGAGCGTCAGCGTTACACTGCCGGGGTTCGTGCAATCATTCCGCGCCGAGGCCGGCGAGCCGTCGCTGCCGCTGCCTCGCGAGCAAATTCTGAATATGCCACCGCCGCCGAACGTGGACAGTGAGAACGCGCTCACGGTGCGCCGTCTGATGATCAATTTCTGCGAAGCCTACCTCGTGCGGTTCGACAACCGCCTTGCCGCGGAACTCTACGACCAGATCCGCCGTCGTCGCGAGATCGCTCGCGCCATCATCCCCGGCATGTTGCAGGTGATGCCGTCGTCGCGGGAAAAACGAATGCTGCAACAGCTCAGCCGCGAGCTATAGAACCCTGTTTCGCGGCGTCAGGAACCTCCCATGATACCGCAACTGAATTTCCATTCGGCCATCGTCCGTTTTGTCCTCGCCGCCAGCGCGACGCTTGCCGTCGCGACAGCCGCGCGCGCGGAGGAAATGTTCCCGTTCGTCATGCCCGGCTTGGAGCCGAACCGTGGCATCGCCGACATGTCGTGGCTTAACGACATGCCCGCCGGCAGGAGCGGTTTCGTGCGCGCCAAGGACGGCCATTTCGTGGACGGCCGCGGCAAACGCATCAAGTTCCTCGCCACCAACTTCACCTTCGCCAGCGCTTTTCCCGATCATGACACCGCCGACAAGCTCGCCGCGCGGCTCGCCAGCCTCGGCATCAACTGCATCCGCTTCCACCACATGGATAACCAGACCGCCCCTCGCGGCATCTGGAAGCCCAGCACGGCGAAGAAGAATGAGTTCGATCCCGACCAACTCGACCGGCTCGATTACTTCATCGCGGCGCTCAAGAAGCACGGCGTCTATGCCGACATCAACCTCCACGTCTCGCGCAACTATTGGGAAGGCGAGGATTTCCCCGACGGCCTCAGCGACCGCGAGCGGCGCGAACTGTTGCCGCATTACGGCAAAGGCGTGGACAAGATCAACGACCAGATGATCCGGATGCAGCGTGACTACGCCCGCGCGCTGCTGACGCACGTCAACCCCTACACCAAGACTGCCTACGCCGCCGAGCCGTGCGTCGCCATCGTCGAGATCAACAACGAGAACTCGCTGCTTCAGCTCAAGGTGTCCTCGCTGCCCGACTACTACCGCAACGACGTGCTCAAGAAGTGGAACGCGTGGCTCAAAGCGCGCTACGGCTCGCCGGAGAAGCTGCTGGCGGCTTGGGGCGGCCGCGAGGAGTTGGGCGCGAACCTCATGCCGGCCAAGTGCTCCACCCAAGGCGGCGAGAATTTCCAAGTCGCCACGGACGCTTTTGGCGAGACTCGCGTCGTCGTCAAGAAGCTGCCGGCGGTGGAGTGGCACGCGCAACTGCACTGGACCGGCCTGACGTTGGAGGAAGGCAAGCTCTATACCGTGGAGTTCGCCGCCCGCTCCGACGCGCCGCGCAAACTGCCGCTGAGCGTGCGGCTCCAGAAAGCCGGCTGGCACAACTGCGGCCTCAGCGAAGACGCCGATCTGACGCCGCAATGGAAGAACTTCAGCTTCACCTTCCGCGCTGCGCGCGTCGAACCGGCTGCCGTGCGGTTTGATTTCGTGCTCGGCGACGGCCCGGTCGGCGAGTTCCGGCTGAAAGACCTGACGCTGCGGCCCGGCGGCTCGCTCGGCCTCAAGGCAGGCGAATCGCTCGACAACGGCACCGTCGCCGCGCCTCGCGCGCTGATGCCGACGCCGCGCGGACTGGACTGGACGCGCTTCCTCGCGGAAACCGAGCGTGCCTACACTGACGGGATGCGAGTGTTCCTGAAGAAGGAACTCGGCGTCCGCGCCAACATCATTGACACGCAGGCGAGCTACGGCGACATCGCCGGCACCTACCGCGAGTCGTTCAACGACTTCGTGGACATGCACGCCTACTGGCAGCATCCGCGCTTCCCGCGCCGGCCGTGGGACTCCAAGGACTGGCTCATCCCGAACACGCCGATGGTCGCCGCAAAGGACACCGGCAACTTCGCGCGGCTCGCCGGCTATCGTGTCGCGGGCAAGGCGTTCACGGTCAGCGAATACGACCATCCCGCGCCGAGCCACTACGCCGCCGAGATGTTCCCGATGATCGCCAGCTTCGCCGCCGCGCAGGACTGGGACGGCTTCTTCCAGTTCGACTGGGGCGGCACCAACTGGGCCGACGGCAAGATCAACGGCTACTTCGCGCTCCAACAACACCCGGCCAAGCTCGCGTTCCTGCCCGCCGCTGCGTTGATGTTCCGCCGCGGCGACGTCGCCCCGGCGAAAGGTGCGATGCGTTTGAGCATTCCCGCCGGCGAGGCTGAGAAGCTGACGGCGGAGAACATCTCGATGACAGCCGCATGGAAGAAAGCCGGCGTCGAGCCGGCCGAACTGCTCGCACGCCGCGCCAGCGTGAGCTTCTTGCGCAGCAGTGAACTGGCCGTTGCCCGCCAAGGCCGCGCCGGCTCGGCGCTCGCGTGGGACGCCGAAGCCGCGTTCTATACCGTGGACGCGCCCGCCGCGAAAGCGGTCGTGGGTCGTTGCGCCGGCAAGACGACGGCGCTCGGCGGCGCGGAGTTCGCCGTGAAACCGAACGCGCGCAACTTCGCCGCGCTGGCGCTCCACGCCGCCGACGGCAAGCCGCTCGCCCAATCGCGCCGACTGCTGCTCGTGGCTGCGGGTAATGTTGAGAACAGTGGCATGGATTGGAACGACGACCACACCACCGTCAGCAACAAGTGGGGTAGTGCACCGACGGTTTGCGAAGGCATTGGCGCAAAGGTGACGTTCGCCACGAAGCTGAAGTCGGTCAAAGTGTTCGCTCTCGACGGTTCCGGCGCGCGCGGCGGCGAAGTGCCCGCGACTCTTGCCGATGGGCACCTCAGCTTCGAGATTGGCCCGCAGTTCAAGACGCTCTGGTATGAAATCAGCGCGGAGTAAGAACGACGGCTGCCCGGCGTTGATATTTGCCTTTATGGCAGGTTCCCGGTAAAGTCCCTCGCATGATATCCAGCTACGTCACAGCAGCCCTGCGACACGCCCGTTATGAGTTGATGGAGAACGGACGCTTTTACGGCTCCATCCCGGAATGCCAGGGCTGCTGGGCGGAAGAGGCCTCGCTGGAGGCCTGCCGGGAGGAACTCATCGAGGTGCTCGAAGAATGGATTGCCCTGGCCTACAAACGTGGCGACCAACTCCCGGTCATTGACGGCTGCGATATCAACCTCGTTGCCGAACATGTCTAAGCCGATTTCACGGCGCGAGTTGATCCGCCGCTTCCGGGCTTTGGGCTGGGACGGCCCTTACGCTGGCGGTAAACACGCTTTCATGGTCAAAGGTTCGCTGAGAGTTCGCATCCCCAATCCACACGCAGGTGACATTGACTGGTCGCTGGCCAAGCGCATTCTCCAACAGGCGCAGATCGTGGTCGAGGATTGGGAACGCGCCTGATCATCCGCAAGCCGACCTTGTCCAAAAAACCTTCAATATGAGTCCGCAGTTCAAGACACTCTGGTATGAAATCGCCGCGGAGTGAGCCGATCTATGTTGGCACGGCGGGGTGGAGTTATCCGGACTGGGAGAACGTCGTCTATCCGAAGGGCAATCCCGGCGAGCGGCTGCGGACGGTGGCACAATACCTCGGCTGCGTCGAGGTGGACGCGTCATTCTACCGGCCGCTGGAGCCGCGCGTGACGGAAAGCTGGCTGAAGAAACTCGCCGACCGGCCCGACTTCCGGCTCCTCGCGAAGGCGTGGCAGCGGTTCACACATGATCAGCGGACGCCGTGGACGCGGGTCGATTTGCAGTTCGGCAGGCGCGGGCTGGAGCCGCTGCGCGCGGCGGGGCGGCTCGACGCGCTACTATTTCAATTCCCGTGGTCGTTCCGCAACGATCCAGCGAACCGCGACTGGCTCGCGCGGCTGGCGGACGATTTCACGGGCTGGCCGGTGGCGGCGGAGGTGCGGCACGATTCGTGGCGCGGCGAGGAGACGATGGAGTTTTTCCGCCAGCGGCACATCACCTTCTGTGGCATTGACCAACCGGCGCTGGAGCACTGCATCGGGATGGAGACGCGCGCGACGACTGACACGGGCTACGTCCGGCTCCACGGCCGCAACGCCGCCAACTGGTTCCGCCGCGAGCAGGAAGTCTATGGCGGCCGATACGACTACCTTTACTCGGACATGGAACTGGGCGAACTGCTCATAAAGATCAAGCAGGTCGCCAGCCAGACGAAGAAGACGTTTGTGGTTTTCAACAACCACCGCGACGCGAAGGCCTTCGCCAACGCGCTGGAAATGCAAGGGCGTTTGACGGACGATGCGGCGGCAGTAAAAGCACCCGCGTCGCTGCTGGCTCGCTACCCGGCGTTGCGAGGCCGCGTCACGGCGGACGGCGACGAGCAGTTGCCACTGGTCTGAGCGCCGCCGCGGCGTTTCTTTCCAACAACGGTGTAGGCCGTCAGCGACGCGCTGAAACTGCCCTTTGTGGTTCTCTCGATTTGCTCATCAATCCAGACACAGCCTTGGGATGCGGAGATGAGGTTTTCTTCCGCCGCCTTCTGAACTGTCGCCCGCAGGTTATACACCTTGTCCGCCGTTTCAAAATCGGTGATGACGGACGTTCCGGGACGGATGATCACATCCGCCAAACCGGCGGCACGAAAATAGTCCGGCAGATCGCGGCCAATCCCGCTGTTGGTGAAGGAACTGCGCCAGAAACGCTCGATGGCTCGCGTGGTCTGAATCGCCTCGGATGCAATCGCGAATGTTCCCCAGTCATTATCATACGCCAGAAGCAGGCCGCCCGGTTCGAGGATGCGGACGAGTTCGACGATGGCCCGTTGCGGCTCGCGGATGTGTTGCAGCACGCGGTCAACCCGGCAGCGCGCAAAGGAATGGTTCGCAAAGGGCAGCGCCTTGATGTCTCCGACCAGAAACCCGACCGGCAATCGCGCGGCAAGGTCACGTGACCAGGCCTTGCTGATCATGGCGGCGCTGGCATCCACGCCGACAACTTTGCCGCCGGGCATGACCCGTTCGGCCATCCGGAAAGCGTCGTCGCCCAGCCCGCAACCGGCCTCCAGCACCGTTTGCCCGGGATGGAGTTCCAGCAACGCGTAGCTTCTTGTCTTGTATTCTCTGTAATAAGGCAGCGAGTCCAGCAGTGTCAGGCACTCAAAATACGCATCCTGGTTTTGCGCGCCATCAACATCCCTGAAGCCCGTCGCGAGATACTCTTCGTCCATGCTACTTCAACTGAAGGTCGGCGGGCTTGATACCTTTCACGAACTTGCCGAAGCCGAAGTTGCCGCTTGGCTTGAAGTCGCCGACGATGTCCACATTGTTCTTGGCAGGGATTTGACCTTCTAGACCAAGCGCCCAGTAGCAGCCGTTGACGAGAATGCGGCGGAAGCCCTCGCTCAAGAGGTCCGCGGCGCAGCCCATCGTGGTCGTGATGATCTTCGATGTCTTGCTGGATTCGCCGGTATAGTTGCGCAGCCAGACGAGCGGCTGCATCGGGTTGTTCTTCTCGTATTTGTCCGTCGGCTTTTGTTTGCCGACGACCGGCGGATCGGTCGGGTTCATTCCCGTGAGCACCTGGCCGCGCATGAGGATGGTGCAGTCGGCGGGCGGATTCGCCGTGTAAACATCGGTCGGCCCGAACACCTGCGTCAGGCCGCGCAGGATGGGATGGTCCTTTGCCGACGGCTCGACAACGCCGAGCGTGGCTTCGTGGGCATGCCAGCCGTGATGCGCCACCCACGTTTCGCCGAGCACCTGCCGGCCGAAACCGCCGGGCCAGTCCTTGTTCTTCCAGTCGAATTTCGCGTAGGCACTCTTGCTCTCCTTGCCGTAGGCGAACGCGTGCGTGGAGGTGCGGAGGCCGAGGATTGGCTTGCCGGAATTGAGGAAGTCCACGAAGTGTTTCATCTGCGCGTCGGGCAGTTCGCGGAAGCGGAGGAACATCACGCACATGTCAGCGGCGTCGAGCGCTTCCATGCCAGGGATGTTGTTCTTGGTGACCGGGTCAATCTCGCCGCTCTGCGGGTTGATGGCGAAAAGCACGGTGCATTTGAAGCCGTGGCGCACGGCGAGAATCTTGGCGAGCTGTGGCATCGCCTCCTCGGAGCGGTATTCCTCGTCGCCGGAGAGCAGAACGATGTGTTTGCCCTTGCCGGGGCCGTCCTTGCCTTCGTAAACGACGCCCGCCGCCGACGCGGCGACAGCGATGCCGAGCATGGTCATCAACAAGGTTGCGAGTTTCATAGTTTGTCCTTTCCTTTCAAAACAATTTGTTACTTAGCGCTTCTCTCCGCCGAGGCAAAAGAGATGCGACTCCGTCCGCAGGAACATCCGTCCGCCGGAAACCGCCGGCGTGGCGTGGGCGGTTTCGCCCAACGGGAAGCGGAAGAGTTCCTTGAAGTGTTCAGTCGAGGCTTCGATGACGACCACCTCGCCGTCGCGCGAAACGTTGAACACACGGCCATCCACCCAGATTGGCGAAGCGAAGAAGCCTTCCTTGGTGGCGGCGTCGGCTTTGGTGCGTTGTTGCCAGCGCACCTCGCCGGTGGCGGCTGTTATGCACGAGACGAGGCCCTGGTCAGTCCAGAGATACGCCACGTCACCGACCACAAGGCTCGTTGGCACGTAGGGTGACGCGGGTTTCTTGATACGGTAAGCTTCCTCTGCCTTCACACCTTTGGCTGGATTGCCGGGCCGCACCGCCACGACGTAACTGCCCACGCCGCCGCCGCCGCACGTGCCGAAGACCAGTCCCGCCGCCTCGGAGATGAATGATGAGCTGACGCTGCGCGCGACGAGTGCCGGGCATTCCCAAACCACCGCGCCGGTGGCAGGATCAATCCCCGAAATGCCGTGCGTCCTGCTGTTGAACACCAGGAAGGGCTTGCCGTTCTTCGGATGGAACATGCACGGCACCGAATAGGCCGACATCTGGTCGCCGCCCTTGCGCGGCGTCTGCCAGCGCGTTTTGCCGGTCTTGGCGTCCACCGCGATCAGGAAACTCACGCCGTCCTGTTCGTTGCCGAGAATCACGCGGCCGTCGTAAAGCACCGGCGAAACGGCCGGACCGTGCTGGCTGATGAACGGGCCGAGGTCGCGCTCCCAGACCGTTTTGCCGGCGTGGTCGAACGCCGCCAGCATGAAGTGCTCTGGCGTGCCCCAACTGACATAGACTCGTTCCGCGTCCACCGACGGCGTCGCCGAGGCGAAACTGTTGAACGCGTTCTTCGGGAATGGCTTTAGCGGAAAATCGCGCTGCCAGAGCTTGTTGCCGTTGGTGGCGTTGAAGCAGAGCACATGGAACCCGCCCGGCGCAACCGGCTCGGCGCTCGTGACGAACACGCGCTCGCCCCACACCACCGGCGACGAATGTCCCTTACCCGGCAGTTCGATCTTCCAGCGGAAATCCTTCTCCATCCACTTCGTCGGGATCGTCTTGCAGTGACTGATTCCCTCTCCGTTTGGTCCGCGAAACCGCGTCCATTCCTGCGCGGAGCCAAGCGAGGCGAACGCGAGCGAAACCAGAAGCAGCAGCAAACCGTGGCGAGTCTTCATAGCATTCAGTTCAAACATGTCATCGGCGAACGACGGCGGAGTGTAGCGGACGTAGCGAAATTGAAAAGTGTTTGGAGTTTGCTGAGAACATCATGCAATCTTCTTCGCCGGTTCCTTCCCGTCCAGCGGCGTCACCGGGTCAATGAACAACCAGCACACCGCGCCGATGGCATAAACCGCCGCCGCCATCCAAAACGTCAGCGCCCAGTTATTGCCGCTGTATTTCAGAACCTGCGCTACCGCCACTGGGCCGAGGGCCGAGCCGATCTGGCCGACCATGTTCATGCTGCCCGACAGCGAGCCGGCGTAACGGCCACCGACATCCATGCACGCAGCCCACGAGCCGGGCATGCTCAGGTCGTTGGCAAATGCCGCCAGCCCGACCAGCACCATCGCCATCAGCGGGCTGGTGGCCTGCGTGGAGATGCCCAACATTGCCGCCGCGCCCGCAAACCCGACACAACCGAGCACGCGCCGCGTTTGCGCCGTGCTGCCCAGCCACAAAGCCAGCCGCTCCGACACCACGCCCGTGAACAATGAGCCGAGACCGCCGAAGAAAAGCGGCAGCCCCGCCAGCATCGCGCGCCATTCCTCAGTCAACGTCAAACCGCTCGTCTCGCGCAGATACGTCGGCAGCCAACTGATATAGGAATACCACGCGTAGTTGATGCAGAAGTATTGCAGCCAGAGCAGCCACACCGCGCCGCTGCCCATGAACCGCCGCCAGGGCACGTCGCCGTGGCCGACGGCGTTGTGGGTGGCACTCTCGAGCAACGCCAGCTCTGCGGCGTTCACCGACGGATGGACCCGCGGGTCGTCGCGGAACCAACGGTAGAAGAAAACGGCCCAGATGATTCCCAGCGTGCCGAACAACATGAAGGCCACGCGCCAGTTCGCAAAGCTCAAGACCCACACCACCAGCAACGGCGTAAACGCTCCGCCCCAGCGCGCGCTCAGCCACATGATCCCTTGCGCCCGCACCCGCTCGGACTTCGGCAGCCAGATCGAGAAAACCTTCGTCAGGTTCGGAAAACAACCCGCCTCGCCCGCGCCGAAGAAGAAGCGGCAGACCACCATCGAAATCCAGTTCCAAGCCCAGCCGGTGGCCGCCGTGAAGAGTGACCACATCAACACCACCCGCATTAGCGTCGTGCGCGGCCCGAACCGGTCGCCCATCCAGCCGCCGGGGATCTCGAACAGCCCGTAGGCCAGCGAGAACGCCGCGAAGATCAGGCTCATGTCCTCTTTGTTGAAGCCGAGGTCGCGCTGAATGTCGCCGGCCGCCTGCCAGATGCACGCGCGGTCCACATAGGTCACCACCGCCAACGACACCGCGAAGAAAATGACCCACTGCCGCGCGTGAGTCGGCGCGGGGTTGGGTGGCGATGCGGTTTGCATGAGGGGCGGGGCGGTCAATCGTTCTTTTCGGTCGGCGCTTGGTCAAGGTGCGCCATGCAGTATTCGTGATCGTCCTCGGCGACGCGGAACTCCAGTTCCGGATCGTCCACTTCGGTCTTGCCGCAGGTGACACACCGATGCCGCGTCTCCAGCGGGCCAGCGTGGCTGGCCGCCTCGAAACGCGCGCGGCGGCGCATGTCCTCACGTTTGACCGCCGCAGTCTGGAAGAACTGCGGGCCGAAGAACAGGAGGTAATTGGCGAGCGAAACAATCGGCACAAGGTTTGCCGGGTAGGACGCAAACATCACCACCACGCCGATAAACGCCGCGGAGAGCAGGCCGAGCCACTTCACCTTCACCGGCAGGATGAAGAACAGCAGCACCTCGAAGTCGGGCAACACGGTGGCGAAGGCGAGGAAGATCGAGAGATTCAGGAACGCGTTGGTGACTGAGCTGCGTGTGATGAAGAACGCCACCACCGTCGTGGCGATCATGCCACATAGGTAGAAGACGTTCAGCCGGAACGCGCCCCATTCCTGCTCCAGGCCGTCGCCCATGATCCAGAGGAAGTAGAGCGCGAACACCACGAAGATCGCGTCCGTCGTCGGTGGCAGGAAGAGATAGGTGACGAGCCGCCAGACCTCGCCGTGCATCACGCGGTCCGGGTTGAGCACCAGCGGTCGTATCCAATCCTCGTTGATGCGCAGCAGCACGAACACGACGGCGTTGAGCACGACGATGATCCGGATCAATCCCGGCACGGCGATGTGGCCAAAACGTCGTTCAAGTTTGTCGAGCCAGTTCATTGTTCGCGCCTTCCACCCTAACGTCCCGCCCTTGCGGAATCCAAACTCAAAATCACTGACGCAACCGCAATCCGGTCGGAAAGCGGCCGCCATCGCAGTCTTGCAATCGCCGTCCCGCAAACTAACCTTAACGGCGGTCCGCTCCGAAAGCCTTCGGGGTGGGTGACCGTTGGAATCCAATGGCAACGAAACTCAAGTCTCATGTTGTCCGCGTCGGGTTGGTGCAGATGGCCTGCTCGCCCGACCCGGCTGCAAATTTGAAGAAGGCGATGGCGCGCGTCGAAGAAGCGGCGCGGCGCGGCGCGCGGATCGTCTGTTTGCCGGAGCTGTTTCGGTCGCAGTATTTCTGCCAATCGGAGGATTACGGCAACTTCAAGCTTGCCGAGGCCGTGCCCGGCCCGACCACCGACGCGCTGGCGCGGCTGGCGAAGAAACTTCGCGTCGCCATCGTCGCCCCGGTGTTTGAGCGGCGGGCGCGCGGCGTCTATCACAACACCGCCACCATCCTCGACGCCGACGGACGTTGTCTCGGCAAATACCGGAAGATGCACATCCCGGACGACCCGCTTTACTACGAGAAGTTCTACTTCACGCCGGGTGATCTCGGCTTCCGCGCGTGGACGACGCGTCACGGGCGAATTGGTGTGCTCATCTGCTGGGACCAGTGGTATCCGGAGGCAGCGCGGCTGACGGCGCTGCAAGGCGCGGAGATTCTGTTTTATCCGACGGCGATCGGCTGGCATCCGCGCGAGAAGGCTCAGCTCGGCTCGGCGCAGCACGACGCGTGGGAGACCATCCAGCGCAGCCACGCCATCGCCAACGGCTGCTTCATCGTTGCCACCAACCGCGTCGGCCATGAGCGTCCCGCGGGCGGCGATGGCATCGAGTTCTGGGGCCAGAGCTTCGTCGCCGGACCCGACGGTCAGATCATCGCGCGGGCCGGCGCGGACACGGAAGAGATCGTCATTGCCGATTGCGATCTCGACCGCGTGGAGGACACGCGCACGCACTGGCCGTTCCTGCGCGACCGCCGCGTGGACGCTTACGGCGACATCACGAAACGGATGGTGGACTGATTTGAATTCGGAGTGCGGAATGCGGAACGCGGAATCACATCTCAGAACAGCCGTGAATGGGAAGCGGGCGAAGGAATCGCGCGAACCTGTCGCGTGTCATTCCGAAATCCGCATTCCGCATTCCGCATTCCGAATGCCGGCGGAGTGGGAGCCGCATGAGGCGACGTGGCTGACGTGGCCGCGCGGAGCGGGCGCGAGTTTTCCCGGCAAGTTCGAGCCAGTCCCGGCCTACTGGGTGAAACTGGCCGAGTTGCTCAGTCCGCACGAACGGGTCCGCATCGTCGTTCACGATGAAGCGCACGAAGCCGAAGTCCGCCGTCTTCTCGCCAGGTCCAAACGCGTTCGCCGCGACCGCGTCTTCCTCCATCGTTTCGGCTGCAACGAATGCTGGTGCCGCGACCATGGGCCGATCTTTGTTGTCCGAAAATCAGAAATCAGAAATCAGAAATCAGAAATCGCCGTCCTTGATTGGCGGTATAACGCATGGGGCGGCAAGTATCCGCCGTGGGACCGCGACGACGCCATCCGGCAGCGCGCCGCGCAAATGCTCGGCCTGCCGCTGTTCTCGCCGGGCATGGTGCTCGAAGGCGGTTCCATTGACGTCAACGGCCGTGGCGCACTGCTCACCACCGAGTCCGTCCTGCTCAACAAGAACCGCAACCCGGGCCTGACGAAGCGCCAGATTGAGCAGCGCCTCCGCGATTTCCTCGGCGTGACCCACATCCTCTGGCTCGGCGACGGCATCGCTGGTGACGACACCGACGGCCACGTGGATGATATCACCCGTTTTGTCGGCCCGCGCACCGTCGTCACCTGCATCGAAGACGATCCCGCCGACGAGAACCACGCGCCGCTGCTGGAAAACATGAAACGCCTCCGAGCGATGCGCGACCAGGCCGGCCGGCCGCTGCGCGTCATTGAGCTGCCCATGCCCGGCCGTCTTGAAGGCCGTGGCCAGCGCCTGCCAGCCAGCTACGCCAACTTCTACATCGCCAACGGCATCGTCCTCGTGCCGGTCTATTCACATCGGAACGACAAGCGCGCCTTGGCCATCCTCCAGCGTTGTTTCCCGAAGCGCCGCATCGTCGCCGTCGAATGCACCGACCTCGTCTGGGGCCTCGGCGCGTTGCACTGCGTCACGCAGCAACAGCCGCGAGTTGCCCGGTCCACCGCAGCACGCTGATTCCCTGATTGTGATTTCGGCGGCGCGTCTCTACAGTCCTGCCCGCACGGTCGAGGTGTCATGATGAACAAGGCGATCACATTGCTTGCTGCTGCCGCGCTGGCTGCCATTGCCGCCGGGCCGAAGCCGGCGCCGCAGGAAATCCCCGGCGGCAAGTTCCAGCCGCCCGCGATGCCGACGGCGGCGGGCGTGCCGGTGATCTATGAGCACAGCGCCGAGGCCGGGCCGGACGAGACGTTCTTCGTCGTTGGCGGAAAACTCTCGACCAATCTCGTCGCATGGGGCGTCAGCGCGAGCGATCCCGCCGGCCAGCCGTGGCCGGCGCGCGTGCAGTTTCTCACCGGCGGTTATCTGGCCGCGACGCTGCCGGAGAAGGCGCACGACGGGCCGTTCATCGTGTGGGTGAAGAATGCTGCCGGCTGCTCCGCTCCTGTTGTGCTGAACGCGCCGCAGCCGTGGTGGTGTTTTCCCAACGCCGCCGCCGCGAACGACACCGTGCGCGTTTTTGGCCGCAACCTCGCACGCCGGCCCGACGGCGTGGAGGCGTTCGTCTATATCGCTCAGACCGGCCGCGCCGGTGTCTGGGCGGACGTGGACGAGGCCGACAAGTATTCGGTTTCGTTCAGCGTGCCGGAAGGTCTTGCGCCGGGCGACTACGAAGTGTGGCTGCACGCCGGCGCGGGTGGCGAATTTGGCTGGGGCGAGCCGGTGAAGCTGCGCGTGACGGCGGCCACGGCGGAAAAAGAGCCGGCGGTCACGGAGTTGCCGGAGGTCGTTGAACTCCAGCGCGCGCTCAATGCAGTGGCTAAACGCGGCGGCGGTGTGGTGAAGTTGCCGGAGGGCACGTTCCAGTTCAGCGGCACGCTGCGGATTCCCGCGGGCGTCACGCTCAGCGGGGCGGACATGGACAAGACGAAGCTGCAACTGGTCCACGATCCGAACGCGACGTTCGCTCGGCTCGGCGTCAGCGGCTGGGGTCACGCGCCCGGCGCGGTTCACACGCCCGGCGACAGGATGGAATATGCTCTCGATGTGCCGCAGGCTGGCGAGTGGACCGTCTGGCTGCGTTACGCGACGGAGATGTCGCCGTGGAAACAACCGGGCGTTAGTGGTAACCACGTGCTTATCGTGGACACCGGCGAGCCGGTGACGCTGGAGAACCTGCCGAACACCGGCGGCTTCGGCGAATTCAAGTGGGCGAAGTCAGCGGTGCTGAAACTGACCGCCGGCAAGCACAAGCTCGTCTGGAAAAACGTGAAAGGCGGCGGCATCAGTCTCGACGCGTTTGCGTTTGCGCTCGATCCGGCGTTCACGCCGGGCGACTCGCCGTTTCCGAAGACTGGTGTTGGCGCGCTGGTGTTGCAGGGTGAAGACTGTGTGAAGTTCATTGCGAAGGACGGCGCGTTGCGGGCGGGCGACCGCGCGGCGGTCTGGCTCAGCGGCGATGGCGCGGCGGTGGAGAGCTTGACGATTCTCGGCAACGCGCAGGTCAACATCGGCGTTGCCATCCGTTCGCCGGAGCCGACGGCGTGGTTGCGTAACTGCCGCGTCGAAAAGATCCGTGTCGCCGATTGTGATGGCAAACAGGCGGAGAACTGCGCCGTGCTGGCCACGCGTGCCGAGCGCGCGACGGTTGCTGACAACGAGCTTTGGGGGCGCACGCCATTGTTCATCTCCGGCGCGCGGCAGACCGAGTTCGCACGGAACCGGCTGGTATCGGTGACGCGCTTCGGTGGCAACGCGGAGGCGGTGATCTTGGGTCGTTGCGAGCCGATCGAGGAGTGCGTCATCGAGGACAACGTCATCGCTTCGCCGCGCGGTGCGGAGGCGGGCGGGCCGACGGCGCGGCGGCTGTTGTGGTTTTCGACGGGCCACGGCTCGATCACGCGCAACTGGATTTCTGGCAACGGCGTCGAGGAGCCGCGCCGCTCCGGTGCGAGCGTCAGCGCGGGCCAGGCGCGGTTCGGCGGCGTGGCCGGCACGGACCAGAACGTCGGCGAAATGATTTTGTTCGAGGGCAACCACCGCACCGCTTACTTCGGTCCTCTGGCCGGCGCGGACGGCGCGAGCGTGACGCTGCCGAAGACGTTTCCGCCGACGCCCGATGACCGGCTGGGCAGCGTGAAGCGCGAGCAGCTTGCTCGCGACGCTGACAACAACGAAACGCCGTTCTGGCCGCCCGACGTGGATGACAGCACGCCAGAGCCGCCGATAAGCGAATACTACGTGACGGTTTTCAGCGGCACGGGCCAAGGGCAGACGCGACGCGTGGTGAAGCGCGAGGGCGAGCGGTTGTTGCTCGACCGGCCGTGGCGCGTCGCGCCGGCGAAAGGCTCGATCGTTGCGGTGGGCACGATGTTCTACCGGAACCTCATCGTCGGCAACCACACGGCCGACGGCATGACAGGCGTGCAGCTTTGGATTTCCTGCGTCGAGAACGTCATCGCTGGCAACACCATCGCGCGGCAGCGCAAGCCGGGCCTGTTCCTCTACGCCAATGGCTCCACGCTGGCCTCCTCGATGCCGCGCACGTGGAACCGCGGCATCAGCCCGCTGTTTTGGAACGTCGCCGAGGGTAACCGCGTGGAGGAGTGCAGCGCTGGCGCGCTCGTCACCAGCGGCGACGCGCCGAAACTGCCGATCGAGTTCCCTCGCGCGCTCGGTAACGTGCTGCGGCACAATTCGTTCATCCGCAGCCGTAGCGACGGCGTGGTGCTCATCAGTCGCAAGGGCGCGGCGACCACGGGTGACACGTCGGCGTCGGTCGTCGGCACGGTGGTGGAGTTTAACGTGGTGCGTGACGCCGCGACCGCCTACCATGCCGCCGGCAGCAGCGATGCGATTGTGTTTCGCCGCAACCACGCGTATTTCTGGTATCCGGTGAACACCTCGACGAACGCGCCGGTGGCGTTCGCGATAGATGAGCCAAGCGCGACGGCGGTGATCGAACAGAACTCGGTGGAAGGCATTCACGGCGTCGGCGAGAAGCGCATCATCGAGGTGCAGCGAGCGAAGGAAAACGGCAAGTGAAACTCCAAATCCCAAACTGCAAACTCCAGGGAAACCTCAAATCCCAAGCTCTAGACGCCGACGCGCCTGCGCGGTCACGTTTGGGGTTTGATGTTTGGGGTTTCTTTGGAGTTTGGAGTTTGGGATTTGGAGTTTTCTTCGCCATCGCTTCAGCTTGCGCAGAAAACCTTCTGCCGAATCCGAGTTTCGAGCTGGGCATGGCGCATTGGAGCAGCCACGTGAGCGACGCGGACGCGTTCGCGCGGCGGCCGGCGATTGAGTGGGAAAACGCGTCGCCGGATGTGCGCGGGACCGACGCGGCGCACGGGCAGCGCTGTTTGCGTGTGGTTCTGGACGAACATCAGCGGCTGACGCTGCGGTCGTTCTGGCAACGGATGCCCACGGGCAAGGCGCGGACTTTCTCGATCTTCCTCCGCGCTGAGCCAGGGCCGCGAAACGCGCCGGTGCCGCAGACGGAAGTGGTGATCGAGCAGCCGGGCGGCGCGGCAGCCTCGACAGCGAGCCGTGTGTTTCCGATGGCTGCGTGGCAGCGGATGTGTGTGACACAGCCGGCAACGAAGGCGACGGGCGCTCTGGCGCGCGTGACGCTGCGAGCGCGCGGGCCTCAGACGTTGTGGATTGACGCGGCGCAGTTGGAGGTGAGCGAGCAAGCAGCGCCATTTGCGCCGAAACTGCCGGCGGAAGTGGCAGTGACGCTGGCGCAGACAGAACACTGGTTTACGCCGAGCACGCCGCCGCAGGTCGTAGTGGCGCTGGCTTCTTACGCGGCGCAGCCGACGAACGCGACGTGGCGGGTGCAGGTCACTGGGCGCGACTTCAACGACCGCGGAAGTTTTCGTCACGAACTGACGGTGAGCACGTTGAGCAACGGGCTTGGCTCGGCGTCCGTTTCCTTGCCGCTGGGCGCGCTTGGCCACATCATCGTGGCGGCGGAGCTCGATGGGATCGGTTCGCGCGACGAGACGGCGCTGGCCATTGCGCAACCACTGGTGGCGCGGCCGCCGGCACGCGCGTCACTGTTCGGCGGAACGATCCGCTGCCGACGCGAGCATCTGGACGCGGCGGGCCGGCTTGGTGTGCGCTGGGTGCGAATGCCGTTGGTGACGCAGTGGTTCATCGTGGAGCCGCAAGCCGGCGAATGGCAATGGTTCGACGACATGCTGCGGGCGGCGTGGCGGCGCGGACTGGAGGTTCTCGGTTCGCTCGACGCGTCAGCCTACTGGGAAAACGGCCCGCAAGATCGCGGCTCGCGTCCGGAGGAATGGGACGCCTACGTCCAGCAAACCGTCCATCGTTGCCGGAGTTGGGTCCGCGCGTGGGAAGTGTGGAACGAGCCGGATCAGCCGGGCTTGCTCGCCGGTCGCGACTCGGAGGAGCGGCTGAAGAATTACACGACGCTGCTGCAACGCACGTATGCCGCCGCGAAGGCGACCGATCCGGGCTGTTTGGTTGTTGGCGGCGCGCTCGGCGATCCAGCGCTCGCGCCGAAGCTGTTGCAGCGCGGCGTGCTCGACGCGATGGATGCACTATCCATCCATCTGCCGCCTGCGTCCAGCGCGGCAGACCTCGCGGCGGACCCGCCGCTGGCGAGAACGGTGGCGGCGATCAAGGCGGCCATGCGTGCGAGCGGCGGCGAGAAGCCGGTGTGGATCACGAGCGGCGGCTTGCGGAACGTAGCTAGCGGTTACCGCGAGCAGGCGCTCAGCCCGGTGGCGGGCGGCGCGCGGCCGTTGTCGCCACGTGAAGCGGCGGCACTGATGGTGCGGCAACATGTGCTCGCGATGGCGTCCGGCGCGGAGAAGTTGTTCTGCGGTCTGGCGTCGCCGTGGAGCGCGGCGGATGAGGATTCGGCGAACGGCTTTTTCGAATACGACGACTCGCCGACAGCGGCGGCGGTGGCTTACTACGTGGCCAACGGCCTGCTCGATGGCGCGACGTTTATCAGGCAGCGCACGCTGGCGACGGGCGCGCGGGCGTTTGAGTTTGAACGCGCCGGCGACAACGGCCGCGTGCTCGTGGCGTGGGCGTTGCCGGAAAAAGGCGTGGATGTCCAGTTGCCGCCGGAGTGGGTGGTGCCGGAATCGCGGACGGTGGATCTGATGGGCAACGTGGGGAAGCCGGAAAACCCGCGCACGCGGCTGATGCGGTTGCCGACGTATTGGGTGACGACGAAACGGTGAGAACGGGGAGGCCGTATCTTAACCGACAACGCGTTGTTTGCCGGTCATCGCGTTTTGTGCTGGCGTTGGCGCAATCTTGAGATGTCCACGGAAAAACGCTTGCTTGGCCCCGATGGGGTGCCTATAGTCCGCGCGATTTTTTCCTGACGGTTTTCGATGACAGCAGAACACGCAATACCAACATTCGCGGAGCCGTTGTTTCACATCGGCCCGTTGCCGGTCACCAACTCGATGGTGGTGGCTTGGATCGTCGCGCTTGGGCTGATCGCGTTGGTGCAGGCTGGGACGCGAAAGGTGCAACTGCTGCCGGGCGGGTTGCAGAACTTCCTGGAGTTCGTCGTCGAGGGGCTGCACGAGTTGTTGGAGGGCATCATCGGGCCGGAGTTCGTCAAGCGGACGTTCCCGTTTCTGGCGACGGTGTTCATCTTCATCCTGGCGTGTAACTGGACGGGGCTAATTCCCGGCTTCGCCACGATCGGCTGGGGGCACGTGACGGAGCACGGGTTCAAAGTGACGACACCATTGCTGCGGCCGGCCAACGCCGACGTGAACATGACCGGCGCGATGGCGCTGACGTTCACGGTGTTGTGGTGCGTGTGGTATTACCAAGCGCACGGCGCGGGCGGCGCGATCAACCATCTGTTCGGCACCAAGGGCGGGATGAAAGGCGCGGCGTGGTGGATGCTGCTGCCGTTTTTCATCTTCGTGGGGTTGCTGGAACTGGTTTCGATTTTCTTCGTGAGGCCGCTGGGCCTGACGATTCGTTTGTATGGCAACATCTACGCCGGCGACAATCTGCTGGAGGCGATGGCCGGCGTTATTCCGGCGCCGTTCTCGGCGCTCACGATGCTGCCGTTTTATTTTCTGGAGCTGATTGTCGGCGTCGTGCAGGCGTTGGTGTTTATGCTATTGTGCGCCGCGTTCACGACGGCGGCGATCATGCACGAGGAAGAAGGCCACTAAACCGGCCGGAAACGAGAAGACAGTTTTCGCGGTTGGAATGTCGCGCGGCCGGTGCCGCCGCGATGGCCGCGAAGTGAAATGCAGTTGAGAAAGGAAGCAAGAATGATTAGCGAGTTGGCAGTTTTGGCGCAGGCGGCTGCGCCCGTGTTCAATGCGAAGTTTGCCGTGGCCATCGCCGGTTTCGGCGCGGCCATCGGCGTCGGTCTGGTCGGCTGGGGCGCGACAAACGCCATCGGTCGCAATCCCGGCGCCTTCGGCAAGATCCTGGTGATGGGCATTCTCGGCATGGCGTTCGCCGAGGCCATCGCGTTTTACGCGCTGTTCCTGGGCAACTGAGCGGCCCGCCACCACCATCGCGACGCGCGGGTCTTCTGACCGCGCGTTGTTTGACGGGTCACGGGCACATTTATGATCCCGATAATTCTGGCAACGGAAACGCACGCGCCGACCGGCTTTTTTGAGCAGTTCGGCGTGGATTGGCCGCACTTCATCGCGCAGCTCCTGACGATGCTGGTGGTGTTGTGGGTGCTGAACCGCTACGCCTACAAGCCACTGCTCGACCTGCTGGAGGAACGCCGCCGCCGCATCGCGGAGTCCATGGCGCAGGCGGAGCAAGTAAAGCAGGAGTTGGCCAAGGCGCAGGAGGCGCGCGAGAAGATCATAGCCGACGCGGGCAAGCAAGCGCAGCAGTTGATTGACGAGGCGCGCGCCGCGGCGCAACGGCAGGGCGACCAGCAGTTGCAGCAGGCCATTGCGCAGGCCGAGGCGCTCATCGCCAAGGCCCGCGAAGCGACCGACCTGGACCGCCAGCGCATGTTGGCCGAGCTGAAACGCGAAGTCGGACGGCTGGTGGTTGAGACCACCGCCAAGGTCACCGGCAAGGTGTTGACGCCGGACGATCAGCGGCGTCTGGCCGAAGAAACCTCGAAGCAATTGGCGGCGTAACGCATTTCGAATCTCGATGAAAGTCTCCAAGGAAGCCCGTCATGTTGCCCGGTCGCTTTATCGCGACAGCTTGACCGATGGGCGGCTTGACGAAACGAAGGTCCGCACGATCGTGAACGGGCTTGGCGCGGCCAAGCCGCGCGAGCTGATTCCGATCCTCAAGACCTACGAGCGGCTGGTGCGGTTGGAGATTGAGCGCAACACCGCGCGCGTCGAGAGTGCCGCCGCGCTGGACACGGCCATGGAGCAGCAGATTACCGGCCAGTTGCAGCAGATTTACCGGCGGCCCATCGCCGCCGAGTTTGGAGTGAACCCGGAGTTGATCGGCGGCGTGCGCGTCCGCGTCGGCAGCGACGTGTGGGACGGCAGCGTGGCCAACCGGCTGCGGGAGTTGGGCGCAGCGTTGTAAGTAGGAAACCGTTTTATGGCGAACATCCTTCAAGAAATCGAACAACAGATCGCCGGCGCCAAGCGCGGCGTCGCCAAGCAGAACGTCGGCACCGTCCGAGAAATCGGCGACGGCGTGGCCAAGATCGAGGGCCTCACCGACGCGATGCTGAACGAGATGATAGATTTCGGTAACGACATCTACGGCATCGCGCTCAACCTCGAGGAAACCGAAGTCGGCGCGATCATTCTCGGCGAATACACGCACATCAAGGAAGGCATGGAATGCCGCACCACCGGCCGGCTCCTCAGCGTGCCCGTCGGCAAAGGGCTTCTTGGTCGCGTCGTCAACTCCATCGGCATGCCGCTCGATGGCAAAGGCCCCGTCAAGTCCGACACGCTTTATCCCGTGGAGAAAATCGCCCCCGGCATCATCAAGCGCCGTTCGGTCAGCCAGCCTGTGCAGACCGGCATCATGGCCGTGGACGCGATGATCCCGATCGGCCGCGGCCAGCGCGAGCTGATCATCGGCGACCGCTCCACCGGCAAGACCACCATCGGCATTGACACGATCATCAATCAAGCCCGCCTGAACCGCGCCGCGGAGCAGGCCGGCGACAAGAGCGTTCGACCGCTTTATTGCATCTACGTCGCCATCGGCCAGAAGCAGTCCAACATCGTCCGCGTCGTCAACGTCCTCGAAGAGCAGGGCGCGATGCCTTACACCATCGTCGTTGCGGCGTCCGCCGCCGACACGGCCACCAACCAGTATCTCGCGCCGTTCGCCGGCGCGGCGATGGGCGAGTGGTTCATGGACAACGGCATGGACGCGCTGATCATCTTCGACGATCTTTCCAAGCACGCCGTCGCCTACCGTCAGGTATCGCTGGTGTTGCGCCGTCCGTCCGGCCGCGAGGCGTATCCTGGCGACGTGTTCTACCTGCACAGCCGCCTGCTGGAACGTTCCGCGCGTCTGAGCGAGAAGGCCGGCAACGGCTCGCTCACCGCGCTGCCGATCATCGAGACGCAGCTCGGCGACGTGTCCGCTTACATCCCGACGAACGTCATCTCCATCACCGACGGCCAGATTTATTTGGAAACCGACTTGTTCTACCAAGGCATCCGCCCTGCCATCTCGGTCGGCTTGTCGGTGTCGCGCGTCGGTTCCGCCGCGCAGGTCAAGGCGATGAAGCAGGTCGCCGGCCGCATCAAGGGCGAGCTGGCCCAGTTCCGCGAGTTGGCGGCGTTCGCGCAGTTCGGCAGCGACCTCGACGCCAAGACGCAGGCGCAGCTCGAACGTGGCAAGCGCATCGTCGAGGTCTTCAAGCAGCCGCAATACAACCCCGTGCCGGTCGAGGTGCAGGTCGGCGTCCTCTGGGCCGTCCAGAACGGTTTCTTCGACGACGTCTCCGTGGACAAGCTCAAGGATTGCCAGGCCAAGATGACCGACTACCTCACGTCCCGGAAGTCGGCGCTGATGGCGAAGATTTTGAAGGAAAAGGCGCTCAACGACGCGTTGATCGCCGAGCTGAAGGCCGCCGTCACGGAGTTCAAACAGACGTATCGGTAAGCTTCGTGAGTTTGATGTCACAAATTGTGACATCAAACGACAAAGACCAAGTCATGGACTACGTAACAGCAATCAAACGCAAGGAGAGGATCGAGAACCTCATCCTGACCATTCGTGGTCAGCGTGTGATGCTGGATTCGGACTTGGCTAAGATCTACGGCGTTTCAACGATGCGGCTGAATGAACAGTTGAAACGCAACCGCGAAAGATTTCCAAAAGACTTTGCCTTTCAGCTTACACAGCAAGAGTTTGCAAACTTGATATCGCAAATTGCGATATCAAGTTTGCACGGTGGTCGCCGCAAACTCCCCTGGGTCTTCACCGAACACGGTGCGATCATGCTCGCCACCGTCCTCAACAGCCCCGTGGCGGTTGAGGCCAGCGTCCGCGTCGTTCGGGCCTTCGTCTATATGCGCGAGCAACTGCTGAAGCTCGGCCAGATCAGCGCGGCGGACGTGATGAAGAAGCTCGCCGAACTGGAAGGCCGCGTCGGAGAGCACGACGAAGCCATCAAGCTTGTTTTTACGGCGCTCAGGCAGATGCTCGAACCAGCCGCGCCCGCCGAGGAAGCACCGAAGCGGGAGATCGGTTTTCACGTGAGAGAAGCCCGAGGACGCTACGTCGTCCGAACCAAGCGCAAACGATTTTAGACCATGGCCAGTCCCCGCGATTTACGCCGACGCATCAAGTCGGTCAAGAACACGTCGCAGATCACCAAAGCGATGCAGATGGTGGCTGCCTCGAAGATGCGCAAGGCGCAGCAAGGCGCGCTCGCGGGCCGGCCTTATGCCGCGCTCATGAACACCGTGCTCGCCGAGGTCACCGCCAACATCGGTGACTTCAAGCATCCGCTGCTGGAGAAGCACCACACCGGCAAGCGCGCCGTGATCCTCATTAGCACCGACCGCGGCCTCTGTGGCGCGCTCAACAGCAACCTGATGCGCGAGGCGGCCAAGCTCGACAAGGCGACGACGCTCTACATCTGCGCGGGCCGCAAAGGTTCACAGTTCATCGCCCGCACCAAGCGCCAGCTCGCGGCGGAGTTCTCCTACAAGGACACGCCGCAGTTCAGCGAGGCGCGCGCCATCGCGAAATTTGCGCAGGACCTTTTCACCAAGGGCGAAGTGGACGGTGTGGACGTGCTCTACACGCGGTTCGTCTCGACGCTGAACCAGAAGCATGAACTCCGCCCGCTGCTGCCGGTCGGCGAACTCCAGGCCGTCGAGGCTGGCATGAGCGGCGACCGCAAAGGCGCGACGCTGGAGCGGACCGGCGTCGAGTATCTGTTCGAGCCGTCGGCCGGCGAAGTGCTCGGCACGCTACTGCCGCACTACGTGAACTATCTGGTCTTCCAGATGCTGCTCGAAGCGCGCGCCAGCGAGCACAGCGCCCGCATGGTGGCGATGAAGAACGCCACCGACAACGCGGCGCAGCTCATCAAGGACCTGACGATCGAATACAACAAGATGCGCCAGGCCAGTATCACGAATGAACTCTTGGAGATTGCATCCGCCCAAATGGCGACGGCTTAAGGTTAGTGACACATGAATAAAGGTAAAATCGTTCAAATCATCGGGCCGGTCGTGGACGTCGAGTTCGAGTCCGCGGACAAGCTGCCCGCCATCTACAACGCGGTCACGGTCGAGTTCCCTGTCGGCGGCAAGACGACCAAGCTCACGCTCGAGGTCGAGCAGCATCTTGGCGACAACTGGGTCCGCGCGATCGCGATGGGTTCCACCGAGGGCCTCAAGCGCGGCTTCGAGGTCACCGACACCGGCAACCCGATCATGATGCCCGTCGGCGAATGCGTCATGGGCCGCGTGTTCAACGTCATCGGCGAGGCCGTGGACGAGCGCGGGCCTGTCAACGCCCAGAAGTTCTACCCCATCCATCGTCCGGCCCCGGCGCTCACCGAGCAGTCCACCAGTCCGCAGTTGCTCACCACCGGCATCAAGGTCATTGACCTCATCTGCCCGTTCCTCAAGGGCGGCAAAGTCGGCGCGTTCGGCGGCGCGGGCGTCGGCAAGACCGTCGTCATCATGGAGCTGATCAACAACATCGCCAAGATGCACGGCGGCGTCTCCGTGTTCGCCGGCGTCGGCGAGCGCACGCGCGAGGGCAACGACCTTTACCACGAGATGTCCGAGGCCAACGTCATCAAGCAGGACGACCTCGGCGCGTCCAAGATCGCGCTGGTCTATGGCCAGATGAACGAGCCGCCCGGCGCGCGTCTCCGCGTGGCGCTCTCGGCCCTCGCCATCACCGAGTATTTCCGCGACGAGAAGAACCAGGACGTGCTGCTGTTCATTGACAACATCTTCCGTTTCTCGCAGGCCGGCTCCGAGGTTTCCGCGCTGCTCGGCCGCACGCCGAGCGCCGTCGGCTACCAGCCGACGCTCGCCTCCGAAATGGGCGAGTTGCAGGAGCGCATCACCTCCACGAAGACAGGCTCCATCACCTCCTTCCAGGCCATCTACGTCCCCGCTGACGACATCACCGACCCGGCGCCCGCGACCACGTTCACGCACCTGGACGCCACCATCGTGCTCGACCGCGCGCTCACCGACATCGGCATCTACCCGGCCGTGGACCCGCTCTCCTCGACCAGCCGCGCGCTCACGCCGGACATCGTCGGCGAGGAACACTACGCCGTCGCCCGCGGCGTCCAGCGCGTTCTCCAGCGTTACAAGGACCTGCAGGACATCATCGCCATCCTGGGCATGGACGAGCTTTCGCCCGACGACAAGCTCACCGTCTTCCGCGCGCGCAAGATCCAGCGTTTCCTCAGTCAGCCGTTCACCGTGGCCGAGGTCTTCACCGGCCGCCCCGGCAAACAACTGCCCGTGCAGGAGACCGTGCGCGGCTTCAAGGAAATCCTCGAAGGCAAACACGACGACGTGGCCGAGGGCAACTTTTACATGAAGGGCGGCATCGAAGAGATCAAAGAGTAGTGCGGATTGCGGAATGCGGAATTGCGAATGATGTAACATGGCCTCAATGCTCAAACTCGAAATCGTCACCCCGGAAGCCGTCGCCTACTCCGAGACGGTGGACATGGTCGTCCTGCCCGGCGCGGCCGGCGAACTCGGCGTGCTGGCCGGCCACGAGCCGCTCATGACCACCGTCGTGCCCGGCGAGTTGCGCGTCATCCGGGGCGGCGAGGAAACCGTCATGGCCATCGGTTCAGGTTTCGCCGAGATCACGGGCGAGAGCGTGCGCGTCTTGGCGGACATGGCCGTTCGCGCCGAGGAGATTGACGAAGCCGCCGCCATCGAGGCCCGCAAACGCGCCGAGCAGAGACTGGCTGAGAAACTGAGCGACGAGGAAATCATCACCGTCGAAGCTTCGATGCAAAGAGCGCTGATCCAGATCGAAGTCAAACGCCGCCACCGTGGCCAACACGCCGGCCACGGCCAGCACTCGCATCAGAAGTAGCCACTGGGGTTCTGCGGCTAGGTGTGCAAGAACGCGTGAAGAAGCGAGGTTGCGATCACCTCGACTGAAGGCATTTCAGCTTTTACTCGAAATGTAGAGAGGGCGTTCCAGTGATTCTGTTTGGCGCAATCATGGCATTCACAATACAGCCATGAGACTCTTCAGGAGAGCTTTTCTCCCGGCAATCTCATTTGGCAGCGTGCTGACGCCGAATGCTGTCGCATACCGATCATAACTGAACTCCTTGCCGAAATACGCTTGGTAGTTCCTGTCGAACTCCTTCATATGTGTTATCACGTCCGTCAGCTTCCGATCTTTCAGCGCACCCAAAGCACTATTCACCGACGACGCCAAGTTTTCATCTATGAACTTCAAATCTGCTTCCATCTCTGCGACTGTTGCTGAACTGCTGTTCCATTGAACCGCAAAGAACTGAAGGTCTATTCTCAATCCTAAGGAATTCGTGCTGCCTCGCCCGGTTCGGCATCGAGTAAGTCGATGCAAAGCTTCTCGATGAAGTTGGACGACCAAGATCTGAATATCGGTCATCACCAATTCAAAACGTAGAACCACTTCTTCTTCGGTTTTCCTCACCAGAGAAGCCATGAATTCCTGAAACGTTCTGATTGGCATAATCTCTAATCCTTCCTATCCATGGGAAACGCCCAACATGTTACTCAGTTGCACTTCCGCCGCATATGTTGGCTCCAGTGATCGAGTTCGGCTCATAAATGCTCTACGGCGTAATCTGATCTCGCGCAGCGGCCGATAAACGGCTGCGGACGTTCGCAGGCACGGGACACGGGAACGCTCGCGGGCCGTAACTGGTTGAATCGCCTGCCGCGTCATTGATGATGAGCAGCCGCAAATATCTGTCTCCGTCGTAGGCCCACAGCCGCGACGGGTCTTCTACAAGCACGAACCAATTCGTCTGTGCTTTCCATCCGTCCGTCGAGTAGGTGATGTTAATCGCCGCATCGCGTGTGATGGAGACCTGACGGGTCACTGGATTAGTTGTGGTGAGCACATCGAAGTGCCGCGCTCGACGAACCTCCAGTTTGCCGTCCTGCTCCGACACTCTGACGATAAACGCCCTCCCATCACGGGGTGCTCTCCAAACGCGGTGATCATCTCCCCGCCCCGAGGCGCGCCACTGGAGGTCGGTGTAGTTTGCTGAAAGCATCCTGTGAGTGATATGGATGCGACGGCTAGAAATGCCAGGGATGCACGCATGGCTATTATCCTCTCGGCTAATTACTCACAAACGTCGGGCCAGATTCTTAATTGAGTTCTCGTGGATCTCGAAGTTACCAAGAAATTTGACCAATGCTTCGGCCTGAATGACGAACACTGTATGCTCTTTTGCGTGGGCCAAGGCTTGCAGGCTCGTTATGCTGTTTGGGATGTGCGTCGAAAGCTGCTTTCTAAAGCGGACGAAGTCCACTTCTTGAAACTCCTGCGCCGATATTTTTCCGTCCGTTATTGAGATTTGGTCCGGCGAAAACGAGCACGTCATCAGTTTTGCCGTCGTGACAATGGCGCTGAAATACGAACGAAACTGTGATATCGAATCGCCCAAGAACCGCTTTTCCTCACCTGCGAATGCTTCCGTTGCAGATACCACTTCAGCAGCAACACGCTCCAACAGCGGTTTGGACCGGTCTTCGCCCGGAACGACGCAATACGCGGATTCAGCCGAAGCCGGGTCCAAAGACACCTCGCGCCAGTCAAAACACTTCAAGCCGTCGTTTCCAACAAATGAAACCCATCCCTTGGCATGTGTCCGAAGATCGATCTGTGTTTTCGGATTAAGAAATGTCCAGGATGTGTTGAGGACACGCTTGCATTCGATCAGCAAGACGCTCGTTTGGTATTGGTTCTCAAGAATGAGATCCATGAACCCGCTTGCGTCGTCGTTCGTGTTCTTCCATGAGTGCTCAGTGCAAAGAACCCGCCATCCATGCCCCGTTGTTGTCCTGACCAGATTTGCGAGAGCAATTTGAAGCGGAAATCCGGATTGGTTCACTGTCTCGCCTAGTTTTGAGTCGTCATTCATATGTTCTATGAATCAGCTTGTGGGCGGTGCGGGCATTCTCATCGTCGCCGGGCGATGTTTGGCTCCAGCCGTTGGGGCCGAGGGCGGCGAAGCGGAAGTAGTTCTGTTGCCCGTTTTCACCTCGGTCGGGATTGTCCGCTTCGATGTTGCTGATGGCAAGCGGTTTTCATTTCTGGTGCGGCGCGTGCGGCGCGGTGTAGGCTGGGTCCCCGACCCGGCGGCATCATTATCCATGTCCGCCGCGTGGGGGCACGCGTCCTACAGAATCCGCGTGAATCCGTGCCAATTCGCGGCTGATAATCCTGCGCTGGGCCGTCGCACGAGGGTAGGGGGCCTGCCGCAACAAATGGCACTATTCTTCGGAAACAATCGTTGATTTGCGGCGGGAGCCTACCTATAGTTCGCCGCTCATTGTGAAAGAAACGAAGAACAATTCGACCAAGGTGCTGCGGCTGGGGCTGCCGAAGGGCAGTCTGCAGGAGTCGGCCTTTGCCTTGATGGCGAAGGCGGGCTTTGTGGTCAACGTCAGCAGCCGCTCGTATGTGCCGCGGATCAACGACCCAGAGATCGAGGTGCGCCTCATCCGCGCGCAGGAAATCAGCCGTTACGTGGAGCTGGGGTCGCTCGACGCCGGGCTGACGGGCAAGGACTGGATCGAGGAGAACGCCAGCGATGTGCATGCGGTGGCAGAGATCGCGTTCTCGAAGCAGACGTTGATGCCGGCGCGCTGGGTGCTGGCGGTGCCGAACGATTCGCCGATCAAGAGTGCGAAGGATTTGCAGGGCAAGCGGATCGCCACGGAAGTAGTGGAGTTGACGCGCCGCTGGCTGAAGAAGCATGGCGTGGAGGCGGAGGTGGAGTTTTCCTGGGGCGCGACCGAGGTGAAGGCCGCTGACCGGCTGGTGGACGCGATTGTGGAGCTGACGGAGACCGGTTCGTCGCTAAAGGCGAACAATCTTCGCATCGTGGACACGCTGACGACGTCGTTCCCGCAACTCGTCGCCAACCGCAAGGCGTGGAGCGACGCTTGGAAGCGCCGCAAGATCGAGGTGCTGGTAATGCTCCTCAAGGGCGCGCTGGCGGCGCAGGAGAAGGTTGGCCTGAAGATGAACATCCAACGCAAGCAGTTGCCGAAGTTGCTGAAGCAACTCCCGGCGTTGCGCAACCCGACGGTGAGCACGCTCAGCCAGCGCGGCTGGGTCGCCGTCGAGACGGTCATTGACGAGCGCATTGTGCGGGAGATCATCCCGCAACTCAAAGAGGTCGGCGCGGAGGGCATCATCGAGTATCCGCTGAACAAAGTCGTGGCGTAAGCCGCAGATCAGAGGTCAGATGTCAGAGATCAGAGGTCAGACGAGTGTCCGTTGAGCAAGAAGGTGGCTGAGCCGCCGAACCCGTTTTTTTAGAAAACTGTCCGAAGGAATAGTCCATGGGATCCATTAAGAAACGTCGCAAAGCAAAAATGAATCGGCACAAGCGACGGAAGCGTTCAAAGGCGCACCGTCACATGAAACGCACGTGGCAGAAATAAGCCGCGCCGGCACACGGCCGGAACGGTAGCCACGGATGCGCGCGCCGGCAGATGCCGGCGCGCATTGCGGGAAAGATTGCTTGTGTTGAAGAACCGACAAGGTTTCCGACGCGCAGCCAACCGGCTTGCGCGAGCGGCTGTTTGTGGTTTGATGCTGGCTGGAGGCGTGTGGTGCAGCGGTGCCGCGCCCGCCCCGCCGGCGAAACCGAAGCAGCCGCCAGCGCCGAAGACCATCAAGCGCGCCCCAAGCCGGGACCCCCTTCAACTGACGCCCGACGCGCAGGCTCGCGCCGAGGCGATGGCGCATTACGCCGCGGGCCATCTCTACGAATTGCGGCGGGAACCGGAGCGCGCCCTTGGTGAATACGAAGCGGCGTTGAAGCTTGACCCCGGCCAGGCGGAACTGGCCTCCAAGCTCGGCGCGGAGTATCTGCGGCGCAAGCAAAACGACAAGGCGCTTGCGGTGCTGACCAAGGCAGCGGCGGCGAACCCGAAGCGTTACGAAATCCAACTGCTGCTCGGCATCGCCTACCAGACCGTGGACAAGCGGGACAAAGCCACCGCTGCTTACACCGCCGCCAGCAAGCTCGACCCGCTCCAGATCGGGCCGTATCAGTCGCTCGCGGGGTGTTATCTCCGTGACCAGAAGGTTGCGGACTCGCTTAAGACGCTGGAGCGCGCGTTTGTGCAGAAGAGCGAGGACGCCCGCTATTGGGCCACGCTCGGCGACCTCTACGCGCTGACGATACGCGGCCCGGACGCCGAGAAAGCCGTCAAGACCGTTTACAAGCAGAAGCCCAAGACCGACCGCGCCGTTGAGTGCTACGAGAAAGCCCAGAAGTTCGCCGCGGAGGACCTGAGCGTCCCGTTTCGGCTCGCTGGTTATTACGTCATGACCAGCCGGCCCGACCAAGGCATTGCGATCTACAAGAAGCTGCTGGAAAAGCGGCCTGACGCGATCGATGTCCGCGAGCGGCTCGCCTATGCCTACGCCGCGAAGAAGGAGTTTACCCAGGGTGCCGCGCAGATCGAGGAGATGGTCAAGCGCCAGCCGTTGAACTGGCAGGTCTATCTGCTGCTCGGAAGTTTTTACGAGGACAGCAAGATGCTCGATCGCGCCCAGGCCAACTACGAGCAGGCGCTGATCCTGAACCCGAAGGAACTCCAGCTTTACCTGCGCGTGGCCCGGTTGCAGGTGGCGCAGAAGCACCCCAAGGAAGCGCTTCAGACGTTGCAGCGTGCCAAGGATCGTTTCCCCGTCACCGCGCGCGTGCCTTACTTCCACGGGTTGATCTACAGCAACATGAAGGATTACCCGAAGGCCGTGGAGGCGTTTGCGCAGGCGGAGGCGATGGCCAAGGCGCGCAAGGAAGACAAGGAACTGATAGACAGCTCGTTTTATTTCTACTATGCCGCCGCCGCCGAACGCTCCGGAAAGTTCGACCTCGCCACCGGGCTTTTCCGCCAGTCCATCAAGCTGAATCCGGAGAATGACGAAGCCTGCAACTATCTTGGCTACATGTTTGCCGAGAAGAGCATCAACCTGAAAGAAGCCGAGGAATTGGTCAAACGCGCGCTGAAGATGCAGCCGAAGAACGGCGCGTTTCTCGACAGCCTCGGATGGGTTTATTACCGCAAGGGCGACTACCGCAAGGCGCTCGAAAGTGTCAGCGAAGCGGCCAGGAGTGACGCGGCCAAGGAAGATGCCACCGTCTTCGAGCATCTCGCCGACATCTACCTCAAGCTCGGCAAGAAGGACCTCGCCCGCGAGCAACTCCGCAAGGGCTTGGAGATCGATCCGAAGAACAAATCCGTCGCCGAGAAATTGAAGACGCTCGGTGGCGATGCCTCGCAGAAGAAGCCCGCGGCCCCCGCTGCGCCGGCCAAGCCTTGACCGCTCCAAAAACGAGCGGCGCGCCGACTGTTGTCAACGCGCCGCTGCGCCACATCTGTTTGGGAAATCAGGTCATTCGATCTTGATAACGTCCTTGCCGGTAAAGCCTGTGCCGGCCACAGGCTTGGCGATCGAGAACTTGTCCGACACCTCCACCACCTCGATCTGGCCGTATTTCGTGGTCTTGCCGCCGAGGTTCAGGCCCGTCTCTGGATCAATCAGCGCCTCGCCCGGATGGTAGCAGGCGAACCGGTCGCCCGGCCTCACACCGAAGTTCGCACCGGCGTTGATGTAGATCTTGTCGGGGTCAGCTTTCACGATCCGGCCCTGCCACGGCACCTGCTCCAGCCGCGAGGAAATTGCCGCCACCGCCTGGTTGAGTGCGTCAACCACCGCGTCACCCAGCGGCGTCTTCTTCAACCCGCCCATGCCGCCGCGGAAGTCACCGGAGGCAAAACCGAACGACAGCCCCGACTTGCGGGCGATGCCTTTGATCTGCTGCGAGTCGAGCACTTGCCCGCTGGTGGTGTCAATGATCCGCAGCGCAATCAAGACCTCGGCCTTGCCGCCGCTGGCACCGATGTTGAATCCCTTGAAACCGAACGCCGCGCCGCCATCGGACGTGCGCGTGTCCACGCTCAGGATGCTGCCGGTGATCTGGATTTGCGCCGTCAGCAGTTGGCCGACCTTGGGGGCGTTGGCCGTATCTACAGTGCGCCCGCTTTGCGCGAAGTCCTGCTCCTTCATGACGGTCTGGATTTCCGCGCGCTCCACGACGATGAACCGGCCGCACTTGATCAGCGCGTCGGCCAGCGAATCGGCGAAACCGGTGCCGAGTTCGACCTGGCCCTGCCAGTTGGACTTGTTGTCGAAGTGCGTGACGGCGATCCGTTTCTTCAGCATCGGCCCGGCCATTTGCGGCCCGACGGGAATCGCGCGGACGACTTGCGGCTCCTGGGCGTGGACCAACACCGCCGCAACTATCAAGCTCGCTACAATGGTCAAAGTTCTCATAACAATTCGTTTCCTTCCCACAAAATGATGCTTCTTCAGACGCGCAAGACTTTAGTTTCTTCAAAACCTTCTGGCAACCAAATCATTCGTCCGACAGGCTATCGTCAATCCAGCGCAGGTAGTCCGCTTGCCCGGCCGCCAGCGGCAGTGCGATGATTTCCGGCACCTGGTAACTGTGAAGCTGCTTCACCGCACGCTCCACGGCTCGGAAACGGTTGCGGCGTGTCTTCATCACCAGCAGCCACTCGCGCGCGTGATCAATCTTCCCTTTCCACCAGTAGTGCGATTCCACGCCGGGCACGATGTTGGCGCAGGCCACCAACCGCTGCTCCAGCAGCGCCCGCGCGATCCGGCGCGCTTCCAGCCGTGAGCCGGCGGTGACGAAGACAGCACAGTAAGCAGTGGCGGCAGTCATGGGATCCTTTCAATCACGGCCGGCAGTTCGCTGAGGTTGTGAATGACGAAATCCGCCTCGTGCGCCCACTCCGGCACCTTGTCGTTGATGAGCAACACGGCGCGAGCGCCGGCGTTGTGGGCGCAACGCAGGTCATAGACATAATCGCCGACCGCCAGCACCTCCACCGGCGGGAGGTTCCATTGCCGTGCCAGAGCCAGCACCGGTTCTGGCGACGGTTTGTGCGGTCCATCTTCGCGCGTCAACGTCGCGTCGAAGTGCAGACCGAATTTTGTCAGCACCGTTTCGACCGACTTGCGCGAGTTGCGCGTCAGCAGGCCAAGCTTGATGCCGCGTTTCCGGAGCAAATCGAGCAACTCCGCCGCGCCGGGCTGCAACGTGGCGTTCACGGCGGCGTCTTCCTCGATGCGATGCAGAATGCTCTCCAGCCGCCGCCGCTCGGCATCGTCCACGGACTTCAGGTGATCCACGATGTCGCCCACCATCACGCCCAGCTCACGCCGCAGCGCTTGGAAGTCAATGTGCGGTTCCGTCAGCGTGCCGTCCATGTCGAAGATGATGCCGCGAATCATGTGAGTTGGGAGTTGGAAGCTTCGGCCGGTTTGGTTTGGGCAATCCAGCCGCCGCCGAGCATCAGGTCGCCGTCATAGAAGACCGCCGCCTGACCTGGCGTGACAGCGCGCTCCGGCTCGGCAAACCGCACGCGGACACGCACGCCGCCGTCGAGCGGTTCGAGGGTTGCGGCGGAGCCTTTGTGCTGGCTGCGAATCTTGACACTCGCCTCGCGCGGCCGATCCGGCGCGGCGATGGAAACCCAGTTGCATCGCTCGACGAGGCATTCCGCGCTCGCCAGCGCCGCGTCGTTACCCACGATGACGCGGTTGCGCGCAGCATCGAGCGCGATCACATAGAGCGGCCGGCCTGTGGCGACGCCCAGCCCGCGCCGCTGGCCGACAGTGAAAAACTCGATACCCGGATGTTGCCCGAGCACGCGCCCGGTGGTGTCCACGATGTCGCCCGCGTGTTCTGCCACGCCTGCGACGCGCAGGAAGCGCCGGTAATCGTCGGCGACGAAGCAGATTTCCTGGCTCTCTTCCTTTGTTGCGACCTTCATGCCGAGCTGTGCCGCGATGGCGCGTGTTTCCGGTTTCGTCACGTCGCCCATCGGGAACAACGCGTGCATCAGTTGTTGCTGGCTGAGCGAGAAGAGAAAATAGGACTGGTCCTTCTTTTCATCGCGCCCCTTGCGGACACGCATCCGGTCGCCGCGCTCAAGGATGGCGTAGTGGCCGGTGGCGACGCACTCGGCACCAAGCGAGCGGGCCTTGTCGAGCAGTGTGCCGAACTTCAGCCCCTCGTTGCAGAGCACGCACGGGTTCGGCGTGCGGCCGGCGCGATACTCGGCCACGAAGTAATCAATCACCTGTTTTTGGAACTGCGTCTGCTCGTCCACGACATAGTGGGGGATGCCAAGCTGCTGCGCCACCGCCCGCGCGTCAGCGACGGCCTGCGGGCCGCAGCATTTCTCCTCGACACGGTTCTGGCACGCCTCCGGCCAGAGCTTCATCGTGATGCCGATGACCTCATAGCCCTGCTGGAGCAGGCGGCTGGCAACAACGCTGGAGTCCACGCCGCCGCTCATGCCAACAACCACGCGGGTCTTTTTGTTCATTCAGAGTCCCGGCCCGGCAACGCGCCGAAGCCAGTTTCGGTCGCCCACTCTAACGCCGCCCGCCGTGCTGTAAAGTGAGGAAAAACGCTTGACCGTCCATCTCCCGCCCGTGAGAGTCGCTCTTTGGTGAGGTTCTCGTGGCGCACAATCGGACTGGTGATTGCGGCGGCAGCTCTTGTCGCGGCGGCGGTCTGGTTTTGGCCGCGCCGGGCACCGGGTGGCGCCGGTCTTCTTCCCGTCACGACGCCGATCTTCGTGCAGTTTCCCAATGTTACCGCGACGACGGCTCATTGGGCGCAGACGCCCGCTGCAACGATGGTGGCGAAGTTGCGGGAAGGCTCATCCTCCAAGGGAGTCGGCGGGGTGATGACGAAACGCTGGAGCAATCTGCTGGATGCGGTCGTTCGCGGGGCGACGGAATTGGCGGAGGGCGAGGCGTTCGTGGCGCTCACTGGTCTGCAAACCTCGCCGCGAATTGCGCCGCAGTTGGTGGTCGCCATCCAGTTCGGCGCTCGCGGCCAACAGGCGCGCGAGTGGCTCGGTCAGATCAAAGGCCAGTTGAAGCGCGAATTTCCGGCGACGGTATTTAGCGACCAGCGGTATTTCAAGACCGACTACCAGCAATGGCGGCTGGAGCCGGGTTTGGAAATCTGCGCCGCCATGCTGGGAGACCGCCTCATCCTCACGCTAGGCGCCGCGCCGATGATGGAGGTGATTGACCGTCACCGGGATCCGTCGCGCGAGACGCTGGCCCGGAGCGCGCCATTCCGTGCGATGCGCGCGCGACTGCCGGAGCGCGCCGACTGGCTGCTGGTGGCGCAAGCGGGGCCGTTGACGCAGATGCTCGATCCCTTCCTGCAATGGTTGCCGCAATTGCAAACGCTCGCGAAGCCGCTGGCGCAGCTCGACGCCATCGGCGCGGCGCAGATTTTCGATGACAGTCAGGTGTTGGACTCGCTGGTAGTGGCGCACAAGACCCCTCCGAAACAGGCGCTTCACCATTTCAAGCCGATGCTGTTGGATCGTTTGCCGGCGTCGTGCGTCGCCTGCGCGATGGCCGACATGCCGGCCGGCGAAGTTTATAATTTCATCATTCGGACGACGCTCACCTTGGGCCATCGGGAATGGATGAAAGTGCTCACGCTTTTCGAAACCGGCTGGGTCGCGCAGCGAACCGATTTCGCCGGCGACGTGCTCGGCGCGCTCGGCACGCCAACGGCGGTGGCATTGGACTGGCCGGAAGGCCAGCGCCGGCTGGCCGTGCTGTTCGGCGCGCCGCTACAGAAACCGGATCGGTTGAAGGCCGTCATGCGGCGGTTTGACAAGGCGCAGCAACCGCCGCCGCTTCGCTGGCGCATTGTCAACGATTGGTTGTGGCTGTCGTCGTCGGAGGATTCGCTGGAGCGCGTGAGCCAGACTGCGCGAGGCGCTGCGCCGTCTCTCAAGGTCGGTGTGCAACGGCAGGCGACCCTCGCAACGAACGGCGGGTGGTGGTGGCTCTTCGCGGACACCGTGCGGCTGACAACGACGTTCGACTTTTCAGCGGCGCAGCAACCGTTGCTGACCAGTGTTGTCCGCCAGGGCCGCTTTGACGAAGCGACGGCCGTCTCGCCGCTGGGCAGCATCGTGAGTGCGTGGCTCGCCATCGAGGCGACGGATCGCCCGCCTCCGGCGAAGAAGTGAACTGCAACCGCCTATCGCACCACGAGCAGACTTTCGCGCTCGCCGCTTTCGGTGCCCACCTTGCGGCGGAGGAAGTCGAGGATTTCGTTTTCCAGCTGGCTACAGGCACTGCTCCAATTTTTCCTGCCGGTGAGGAGCTTCACACATGGGCGAAGGCCGGTGAACTGGATGAACCGCGCGGGATGACCGCGCAGGTCATGCACGGTCTTCTCCAACTCCTTAAAGAACACCAGCTCGAAGCCGTAGCCCGCCTGCACGGCGAGCTTGCGCAGGTCGGCTGAGAACGCTGCCGGCTTGTCGCTGTCAATGACTTCGCAGCAGCACTCCAGCACGCGCTCGAGCACCTCGTTCAGCGCCGCCTCTTCCACGATATCGCGGTCGAGGTCGGTGTGGAAGTAGTGCATCACCGCGTGGGCGATCTGCCGCGCCACCCACAGCTCGATCTTGCCGATGGTCGGATGCCCGGTGATCTGATGGGCCAGTTGCTCCAAGGTGAGCGGCACGCACTGGCCGCTTTCCTTCACCAAGAAAATGACATCTTCCCGCACGTCAATCATGTTCATCTCCTGCCGCGCGCCTCAGCCCGCAGCTCAAGCTTTATTGCTTAACTCCTGAATGGTGTGCACAAATTCGTTGATGTCTCGGAACTGGCGATAGACCGACGCGAACCGCACGTAAGCCACCTCGTCGAGTTCGCTCAGGTGCTTCATCACCGCCTCACCGATGGCCGTCGCCGGCGCCTCGCGGTCGTATTTGTTGCCGAGTTCCTCGACGATCTCCTCGACCGTCCGGTCAATCTTCTCGACGCTGACCGGTCGTTTCTCGCACGCCTTCAGCAGGCCGGCGGCGAGCTTGCGCCGGTCGAAATCCTCCCGCCGGCCGTCACGCTTGACCACCAGCAACGTGGCGCGCTCGGTTTCCTCGTAGGTGGTGAAGCGATGTCCACAGCCCAAACACTCCCGTCGGCGTCGGATCACGGCTCCGTCGCGCGACATCCTGGAGTCTATGACCTTATCATCTGTGTGCCGGCATTTGGGACAGAGCATTATGTTAGACCTCTACGGGCTGTGGTTGTCCCGTGGCTAACACACAATCCCTTGGGCTGTCAAGGCACTTTTTCCTTTCAGCCGCCTTTCAGCCGTCTTGACAGTCGCTCCCGTCTCCAACATCATCCGCCGAAAAAGAAGACATTATGGCAGATTTCCAACCGTTCCAAGCTCTGAACTACAACCTCGACCGCCTTCGCCAGCAGCCGGCGCGCGGCGCGGGTCTGGCCGACGTGCTCACCGAGCCTTATGACAAGATCACGCCGGAAATGCAGACGGCTTATTATGCGCGGCACGATCAGAACATCGTGCGCGTCATCCTCGGCCGCGAGGAAGCGGGCGACACCGACCAGCGCAACAAATACACACGCGCCGCGGAGTTCTTCCGCTCCTGGCAGCAGGAGAACTTTCTTGTCCGCCGTGCGCAGCCGGCGATCTTCGCCTATGAGCAGACGTTTCGCGTCGGTGGCCGCGAACTGACACGCCGCGCGCTGATTGGCCGCGTGCGGCTCAGCCGTCCGGAGGAAGGCCATATCCTGCCGCATGAGCGCACGCTCAGCAAACCGAAGGCGGACAGACTCAACCTCTTGCGCCACGCTCGCGCTCACTTCGGCCAGATTTTCCTCCTCTATCCCGGCAGCGGCGTGGAACTCAACGCGGCGCGTGCCGCAGCCACGCCGCTGGCGAAGTTCGAGGATCAATACGGAATCCGTCACTGTCTCATGGCTATTGAGAGCAGCGCGTCGTTGAGCGCCGTGCAGCAGACGCTGCGCCCGCTCAAGTTCTACATCGCCGACGGCCATCATCGTTTCGAGACCTCGCTCAACTACCGCGAGGAAATGCGGCGGCAGCATCCGAATGCCGGCCCCGACGCGCAGTTCGAGTTCACGATGGCGACGCTCGTGGCGATGGACGATCCCGGCCTCATCGTGCTGCCGACACACCGGCTGGTTCACAACATCGCCAGCTTTAGTGCAGACGCGTTGCGGACCGCGCTGGCGGAATGGTTTGATCTCGAACCCACCGCGAGCCTCGACGCGTTGCAAGCGCGCATGGCGCAAGCGCCGGCCGACGATCACTGGTTCGGTCTGTTCCTGCCGACTGTGGGATTCACGTTGTTGAAGCTGCGCCGCGACCGTGACCGCGCGCCGCTCTTTGCCGGCCAGCCGCCGTTGTGGGAGAGCTTGGACGTAGCGATTCTGCACACGGTGATTTTGGACCGGATGCTTGGCATTAATGAGGAACGCCTCCGCGAGGAATCCAATCTCCACTACTTGCGCGAGGCGGCCACGGGCGTCGAAAGCGTTCGCGGAGGGAAGGGGCAGGCGTTCTTCCTGCTGAACCCGACGCCGGTGCGCGCGGTGCAGGCGATTGCCGACGCGCGGTCGCGGATGCCGCAGAAGAGCACGGATTTTTATCCGAAACTGCCGACGGGAATGACCATCTACGACGTGTCGGTGTAACGTCGCGCTTGCGGGCGAAGTTGCCTGCTACAGTTTCCGCACGGTCACTTTCGGCAGCAGCCGCCGCATCTGGCGGGCGCCGCAGCCATTCGCCGTCGGCGGACAGGCCACGTGGGCGGCGCCGGCCGCCACGCCCCAGCGCAACGCCTCCGGCAAATCGTGTCCCCGCGACAGTGCCAGTGCGAATGCTCCCGCGAAGCAATCGCCCGGCCCGACGTTGTTGCGTCGCGGCACGCCCGGCGAGCGTGCGGTCCAGCAGCCGTCCGCCGTCGCGAGCACCGCGCCTTGCGCGCCGCGCGAGACAACGGCCGCCTCCGCGCCCATTTGCACCAGCCGCCGCGCCGCGCGCGCCACGGCTTGCGTCGTTTCCAGCCGGCCGCCAAGCAACCGCCGCGCCTCGTGAACGTTCGGCTTCACCATGAACGGCTTTGCGCGCAGCCCCTGCCGCAACGGTTCGCCATCGGTGTCGAGGATGACGCGGACGCCGCGGCGGTTGGCCATGCGGATGATGTCCGCATAAGTGTCCGCCGGCACGCCGGGCGGCAGACTGCCGCTGATCACCAGCAGCGCCGCGCGCGGCAGATTACGCTCGACAGCGTCCATCACCTGCTGCAACTCGCGCGCCGTCAGCCTCGGCCCCGGTGCATTCAGCCGTGTGTGCGCACGTCCACCGGTTTCGTGAATGTTGATGTTCACGCGCGTCTCGTCGGCGATCGACACCAGCTTGGCACGGATGCGCGTCTTGCTGAAACGGTTCAGGAAATCCATCCCCATGTGGCCGCCGATGGGCGCGATGGCCAGTGTCTTGCCGCCGAGCGCCTGCACGGCACGGGAAACATTGATGCCTTTGCCTCCGGCCTCGCGGTTCTTGGAAATGATGCGGTTCACGTCGTCGCGCATCAGCCGTCGCACCTCAACCTCCACGTCAATGCACGGGTTTAACGTCAGCGTCAAAATCATGACCGTTCCAATTTGTCCGCGCGCATCGCGCAGGCCCGTTTCAAGATGCGTCGCGCCAGCGTCAGCTTGCTTGCGCGCCGCGGCCGTTCGACGTCGCCGTCGCGGCCAATGATGATAATCTCGTTGCGGTCGGAGCCGAAGCCCGTGCCGGGCAGACTCACGTCATTCGCCACGATCATATCGAAGTTCTTTCGTTCCAGCTTCTCGCGGGCGTTCGCCTCAACGCGTTGCGTTTCCGCCGCGAAACCAACCAGCACCTGTCCTTGTCGGAGTGATTTTCCAATCGTCGCCGCAATGTCCACCGTCGCTTTCAATCGCAGCACAAACTCCGCCTTCTGTTTTCCGCCTTCCGTCTTCTTCAACTTCTGCCGCGCCCGGTTTACCGGCGTCCAGTCAGCTACCGCGGCGGATAGAATAACCACATCCGCCCGTTTCGCACGCCGAAACACTTCGCGCGCCATTTCTTCGGCGGTCTCGACTCTGACCAACTCTACGCCCCGCGGCACCGCGAGCGTCACCGGCCCGCTGACCAGCGTCACGACCGCGCCTGCCTCGCACGCGGCCTGCGCCAACGCGTAACCCATCTTGCCCGACGACGGGTTGGACAAGAACCGCACCGGGTCGAGCCATTCGCGCGTCGGCCCGGCGGTGACGAGAACGGACGTGCGGCGTTGGACATGGAGTGTGGAGAGTGAATGAGTTCGACGCTTCACGCCTTACGCTCCACGCTTCACGAGCCGTTCGATCGCCGCCACGATGCCGTCCACGTTCCAGAGCCGCCCCAGTCCTTCATAGCCGCACGCCAGCAGGCCGGCCTCCGGTCCGATGAACTGCGCGCCGCGCTTCTTCAGCGTCGCCACGTTTTGTTGTGTCGCCGGATGCTGCCACATCTTGCCGTTCATCGCCGGTGCAATCAGCAGCGGTGCCTGGCAGGCGAGCGCGATTGAACTGAGCGCGTCGTCCGCGAGGCCGAGCGCCATCTTCGCGATGACGTTGGCTGTTGCGGGCGCGATCACGAGCAGGTCGGCCGCGTCGGCCAGCGAGACGTGCTGCGGCTTCCATTCCGCCGGCTCTTCAAAGAGGTTGAGCGTCACCGGATTGCGGGAGAGCGTGGCGAATGTCAGCGGCGTGACCAACTCCGTCGCTTCGCGCGTCATGACGACGTGGATGGTGTGTCCGGCTTTGACGAGTTTGCTGACCAGATCGGCGGCTTTGTAGGCCGCGATCGAACCGGTCACGCCGACCAGAATTGTTGCCTTCTTTCCCATTGCCCCATTACTCCGTTTTGAAACTCAGCCGCGCCGACCGGCATCGCTCGGCATCCACGATGGCGCGCATCTGCCGATAATCGTCCTCAATCGGGCCGGTCACAATCACATAATCGTATTCGCGCCAGTGTGTCATCTCGCGCCGGGCCTCCGAGAGCCGCCGCGCGATGGTCGCTTCGTCGTCGGTGCCGCGTTTTCGCAGGCGCTGTTCGAGCAGTTGCAGCGCCGGCGGCATCAGGAACACGCTCACTAGCGCCCGGCGGAGGCGCGGGTCGGCCTTGGCAAGCTTGCAGACAATGGCCGCGCCTTGCACGTCAATGTTCAGCAGCGCGTCACGTCCCGCCGCCAGCAGTTCCTCGACGGTCTTGTGCAGTGTGCCGTAGTAGTGGCCGTGAACCTGCGCGTGTTCCAAAAACTCGCCGCGGGCGACGCGCTGCTCGAAATCGTCACGCGTTAGAAAATAGTAATCACGACCTTCTTGCTCGGCGCCTCGCGGTGGGCGTGTCGTGCAGGAGACCGAGCGCACAACGTTCCGGTCGGCTTCCATCAGCCGGTTGCAGAGCGTGGTCTTGCCGCCGCCCGAAGGCGAGGATAGCAAGATCAAAAGACCCTCCTTGGGTTTCATGAGCGCCTACTCGATGTTCTGCACCTGCTCACGGATTTTTTCAAGCTCCGCTTTCAGCATCACCACGGTTTGCGTGATGGCGATGTCGTTGGCCTTGGAGCCGATGGTGTTGATCTCGCGGCCCATCTCTTGCGAGAGAAAATCCAGCGTGCGCCCCACCGGCTGGCCGGAGGCGAGGCAGTCGGCGAACTGGTCGAGATGGCTCGCCAGCCGCGTCAACTCCTCCGTGATGTCGGCGCGATCGGCGAAGATCACTACTTCTTTGAGCAACCGCTCGTCATCCAGCGGCAACTCCACGCCGGAATTCTTGATGCGCGTATGCAGTTGTTGCTGGTAACGTTTCGCCACGTTCGGAGCTTCGGCGCGGACTTTGACAACGCCGTCGCGCAGCAGAGTGAGCCGCTTGTTCAGGTCGGCTGCCAGATGTTTGCCTTCACGTTCCCGCATCTTCACCAACCGATCCAGCGCGTGGTTTAACGCCGTTTCCACCAACGGCCCCAACGAACCGGTGTCTGTTTCCGCTTCGACCACGTTCACCACACCCGGCGCGCGAAGGATCGAATCGAGGGTGATTGAGCCGTCAATACCCAGTTCACGGTGCAGTTTCTTCGTCGCTTGCAGGTAAGCCTTCGCCACCGTCATGTTCACCTGCACTTGCGCGCGCGGCCGATCCGCGGCGGGGTGATAACCGACGGCGACGTTGAGCCGGCCGCGGGCGACGCGCGTGTTGATGATGTCGCGGATGCGCGGCTCCAGTTCGATCAGCTCACGCGGCAGGTTGATGGTAATGTCGCTCTGCTTGCGGTTGACCGAGTTCAACTCGACGGTGATTTTCACGCCGTGACGCGAACACTCGCCGCGCCCATAGCCAGTCATGCTTTTCATAGCTTCACAATCTCCGCCACTTGCTGCACGTCTTTGTCACCGCGACCGGAAAGGTTGATAATGACGACTTGGCGCTTCTTCATCTTCGGCGCCAGCTTCATCGTGTGTGCCACGGCGTGCGCGCTCTCCAACGCCGGGATGATGCCTTCCTTCTCGGCGAGGAACCGGAACGCTCGCAGCGCTTCGTCGTCCGTGGCGTAGGTGTATTCGATGCGCTTGAGGTCGCGCAGCCACGCGTGTTCCGGCCCGACCGCCGCGTAGTCAAGGCCCGCGCTGACCGAGTGCGTCAACTCGATTTGTCCGTCGGCGTTCTGGAGCACGTAAGTCCGCGTGCCCTGCAACACGCCGAGCGATCCGCCTGCGAACCGCGCCGCGTGATCGCCCGGCTTGATGCCGCGCCCGCCGGCCTCGACGCCGATGAGCCGGACCTTCTTGTCAGCGAGGAACGGATGAAAAATGCCGATGGAGTTCGAGCCGCCGCCGACGCACGCGACGATCGCGTCGGGCAACCTGCCTTCCTTCGCCAGAATCTGCCGGCGCGCCTCGCGGCCGATGCAGCTCTGGAAATCGCGCACCATCATCGGATACGGGTGGCTGCCGAGCGCGCTGCCGAGGATGTAATGCGTTGTGCGGACGTTGGTCGTCCAATCGCGCATGGCTTCGCTGATGGCTTCCTTGAGCGTGCGCTGACCGGCGCTGACGCCGACGACCTTCGAGCCGAGCAAGCGCATTCGATAGACGTTGAGCGCCTGGCGTGCCATGTCCACCTCGCCCATGTAGATGACGCACTCCATGCCGAACATCGCCGCCACCGTCGCCGTTGCCACGCCGTGCTGACCCGCGCCGGTTTCGGCGATAATCCGCCGCTTGCCGAGCCGCCGCGCCAGCAACACTTGGCCGAGGCAGTTGTTGATCTTGTGCGCGCCGGTGTGGAGCATGTCCTCGCGCTTGAGGTAAATCTTCGCGCCGCCCAGCTCGCGCGTCAGTCGCTCGGCGAAATAGAGCCGCGTCGGCCGCCCGGCGTATTCGCGCAGGTAGTAATCCAGCTCGCGCTTGAACTTGGCATCCTTGCGCGCCCGGTCGTATTCGGCGGACAGTTCTTGGAGCGCCGACATCAGCGTCTCCGGCACAAACATGCCGCCGTAAGGACCAAAGTGGCCCTGTTTGTCAGGTTGTGATTTCAGTTTTTGCATTACGGATAAACTCGCGAACCTTCTCGTGATCCTTCCTGCCGGGCGAAAGCTCCACGCCACTGCTCACGTCCACTCCGTCGGACTGCGCGATGGCGATGGCTTCGCGCACGTTCGCCGGCGTCAGTCCGCCCGACAGGATCACCGGCCGTCCAAACTTCTTCGCCTCGCGTGCGAGCGACCAGTCAAACGTCTGGCCCGTGCCGCCGCGAGAGGCCGGACTGTAGCCATCGAGCAAAACTGCGTCAACGACCGAGTAACCAGCCAACGGTGCCAAGCTCGTCGCGTCTGCCACACGGAACGCCTTCCACACCTTTGCACGGCCTTTCCACTGCGCGCAGAACTCCGGTGTCTCATCACCGTGAAGCTGCACCGTGTCAAACGCGCCGGCTGCGAGCAGCCGTTCCACTTCCTCACGGGACGGATTCACCAGCACGGCCACGCGCTGAACATGACGCGGCACCAGTTCCGTGATGCGCGCCGCCATCTCGACCGGCACAAACCGTTTGCTCTGCGGCCACAGCACGAAGCCGAGCGCGTCCGCGCCGGCCTTCACCGCCGCCAGCGCGTCATCTTCGTTCGTGATGCCGCAAATCTTGACCAACATAGCTGTAGCGGCGGTCTATGACCGCCGCCCTTTATCAATTCAATCATTCGGCGGTCATAGACCGCCGCTACAGGTCCAAGAGCGATCTCACCTTCGCCGGAATGTCGTCGCTCCGCATAAGCGACTCGCCGACGAGGATGGCGTTGACACCGCAGCGGGCCAGCCGTTCCACGTCAGTGCGGGTGTGGATGCCGCTCTCGGCGACAAGGAGCGTTGGGCGTTGGGCGTTGGGCGTTGGGCGCGTGTCCTTTTCATGTTTCACGCTCCACGCTCCACGCTCCACGATTCGTTTCGCTAGCCGTTCCGTCGTCGCAAGATCCACCTTGAATGTCTTCAGGTTGCGGTTGTTTACGCCGATGATTCTGGCATTCGCCGCCATCGCGCGCTCCAACTCGGATTCGTCGTGGACTTCCACCAACGTATCAAGCTTGCACTCGGCGGCAACGCGGGAGAGATGCGCCAGTTCGTCTTGCTTGAGGCAGGCGACGATGAGCAGCACACAGTCCGCGCCGGCTGCGGCGGCTTCATAGACTTGAAGCTCATCCACGATGAAATCCTTCCGCAGCAATGGCAGATTCACTGTCTCGCGGATGCGGCGCAGGTAATCGAGATGGCCCTGAAAAAACTTCTCGTCGGTGAGCACGCTCAGGCAGGACGCGCCGCCGCGCTCGTAGTCGCGCGCAATGAACACCGGATCGAAGTCTGACCGTATGACGCCCGCTGACGGTGACGCCTTCTTCACCTCTGCGATGAGCGCCACGCGGCCGTCTGATCGCCGCAGTGCCGCCGCGAAGTCGCGCCGCTTGCTCCGCGCCGCCGCGAGCCGCTTCAGCTCCGCCGCGCGCGGTTGCAACGCCGCGACTTCGACGCGCTTCTGCGCGACGATGGTGTCGAGGATGTTCACTTACTCCAAATCCTTCGCCTGCATTCGCTTTGTCGGACAGCCGGCCTTCAGCCAGGCGGTGACGAATGGGTCGAGGTTGCCATCCATGACGCCCTGGATGTCGCTGGTTTCGCAGCCGGTGCGGAGGTCTTTGATCATCCGGTAGGGTTGGAAAACGTAGGAACGGATTTGCTGGCCCCAGGAGATTTCGCCTTTTTCGCCGTAGAACTTCTCCATTGCGGCGCGCTTCTCGTCCATCATTTTTTCGTAAAGCCGCGAGCGCAACACCTTCATCGCCGTCTCGCGGTTCTGGTGCTGGCTGCGCTGGGCCTGACATTCGACCACGATGCCGGACGGCATGTGGGTGATGCGAACGGCGGTTTCAACTTTGTTGACGTTCTGGCCGCCTTTGCCGCCGGAGCGGTAGGTGTCGGTCTTGAGGTCGGAGGGGTTGATCTCAATCTCGACGTCGGTGTCCTCGATTTCGGCAATGACGTCCACGCTGGCGAAACTGGTGTGGCGGCGGGCGTTGGAGTCGAACGGCGAGATGCGCACGAGGCGATGGACGCCGCGCTCGCATTTCATGTAGCCGTAGGAGTAGTCACCGGTGACGAGCAGCGTGGCGCTCTTGATGCCGGCGGTCTCGCCCTGGAGGATGTCGAGAAGTTCGGTCTTGAAGCCGCGTATTTCGGCGTAGCGCTGATACATCCGCAGCAGCATGTTGGCCCAGTCGCAGCTCTCCGTGCCACCCGCGCCGGCGTGGATGGAAACGATGGCGTTGTTGCGATCGTGCGGCTGGCCGAGCATCGCCTGTAGTTCCAGCGCGTCGAGGTCGGCCTGGAGTATGGCGGCTTCCTTGTCGAGGTCCTTGAGGGCTTGGGCGCGCTGCGCCTCGTCGGTTTCGGCTGCGATCAGCTCCACCATCAACTGGGCGCTTTCCAGTTTCTTGACCGCGTCCGAAAGCAACTCGATGCGGCGGCGCAGGGAGGAGGCTTCGTTGTGGACTTCGCGGGCTTTGTCTTTGTTGTTCCAGAAGGCCGGGGCGGCCATTTGGGTTTCCAGCTCGGTCAGGCGTTTCTGGCAGGCGTCGAGGTCAAAGAAACCTCCTCAGATGAGCGAGGCGCTCCTCTTGGGCGGCTATGCGGATGGTTAGGTCGTCCAACATGGTGCGTAATACGTAATGAGTAATACGTAATGTTCAACTTACGCATTACTCGTTAATCTTCGTTTCCAAATACTCAGGCAAATCTCGACAGTCGCCCACAGCAACGTCAGGCCGATGCAGGCGAAGGCGAACACGTCACCATAGCGCACGTAAAAAGTCAACGGCCGCGAGACGTTGGCCGGCGACACTGGCACTGTCAGGGTCTTCCAGCCTGCGATGAAGATGTCATTGTTCGGACCGCCGTGGATGTAATTGTCTTTGTCAATGCGACCGAGCGTGTCCACATAGCCGCTGAGGCCGTTGTTGGCGCAACGAATCATCGGCGTGCGCGTCTCGATGGCGCGGAAGACGGAGCAGGCCGCGTGTTGGTAGGCGCCGGCGGATGTCTTGAACCAGCCGTCATTGGTGACGTTGACCAGTAGTGTCGCGCCGCGCTTGACGAAGTTCCGCGCGAGATAGGGGAACGTGTCCTCGAAGCAGATCAGCGGCGCGATTTTTACCGGCGGCGAGTCGAGGTGCTGCAACGTGTATTCCGTGCCCGAATCGAAGCTGCCGGGAATCGGCGTCAGGTATTTCATGAACGGCAGCCAGCGCTCAAACGGGACGAACTCCCCGAACGGCACGAGGTGCATTTTCCAATACGGCTTTTGGTGGCGCAGGTTGGGCTGGACCATGAAGACGGCGTTGTAAGCGCGCGCCGTCGTCGGGTTTTCGTAGCCGTCGAGGTCCATCGAGCCGGTCATCAGATAAGCGCCGGTGCGCGTCACGGCGTTGCTGATGGTTTGGAAACATTCCTTGTCCCAGCGGAAATACTCCGGCGTCGCCGTCTCCGGCCAGAGAATCAGCTGCGGCTTCGACACCGAGATGGCCTTTTCGGTCAGGTCGCGCAACAGTTTGCGCGACAGGTCGGACAGCGCCTTGTCTTCCTTCACCTCCTGCGGGACGTTCGGCTGGATCAGCGTGACGGTGAGCGGTTCGCCGCCGGGTTGATGTCGCAGCACGGCACGCATGCCGTATTGCCATGCCAGCAGCACCAGTCCTATCGCAAGGAAGAGTTCGACGTGCGGCCGGCGGCCGAAGCCGTGGTCGCGACGGAACCTTTCGATGGTGAGCACGATGCCGAGGTTGAAGAGACACAGAACGAACGAGAGGCCATAGACGCCGGTGATCTCCGCGATCTGTGCAAGTCCGAGCGCCGTGCCGGAATTTGCGTGCTGGCTGTCGCCGAGCTTGTTCCACGGAAAACCAGTGATGACCCAGCCGCGCAGCCACTCGTGCGTCACCCATGCCGCCGACAACAGGAACATGATCGCGAGGTTCGCGCTGATGCCGCCGGAGTTGAAACGTCGCGTCGCCGCCGCGACCGCCGCGCCCCACAGGCCGAAGTAGATCGCGAGATAGCCCGCCAACAGCGCAACCACCGCCTGACCCCACACCCATGCCAGCACGGCTAGAAATTGCGCCAGCGCCGGCCAGCCGGCGGAGGTGACGTGCCAGATCCAGTTGAAGACGAAGAAGAAGAACACGAAGCCCGCGAGCCAGCCGAGCCAGAAGCCCTGCCGCACAGATTGCCCGCGCGCGGCGTAGAAGAGCGGAACGAGCGCGAGCCATGTGAGGAATCCGAGGTCGAACTTCGGATACGCGAACACCAGCAACGCGCCGGAGAGGACGGCGAGAAAGCGCGGCAGCGCGAGGTCGGGGCGCGTGATGGAGTTAAGCAGAAGTTTCAGCACGGCGTGTTTGCCGCCTCTTCAGCGTCGGCGGCTCGGTTCAATCCGTTTACTTCCCGCAACACTTCTTGAATTTCTTGCCGCTGCCGCAGGGACATGGCTCATTGGGGCCAACCTTACGAGCGTCGCGGCGCACGGGGCGGGCGACATTGGCGATCGCTTCCTCGACGGCGTCGGTGCGCATGGATTGCGCCGGGCGGCCCTGCGATGGCGCGGGCGACGCGACAGTTCCACCGAAAGCGGCAGATTGAGCGTGCAGCAGTTGCTTCGGCAGCGCGGCGAGGAATTTCTCGAACGCGGCGAGCGTGGTCGAGGAACGAAAGGTGTTGTTGGCGATCTCGCTCTTCACTTGGAGCTGCATTTCCTCGAACAGCTTGTAAGCCTCGTTCTTGTATTCCACCAGCGGGTCGCGCTGGCCGTAGGCGCGCAGGCCGATGCCGGTGCGCAGGCTGTCCATGTTGTAGAGGTGTTCCTGCCAGAGCCGGTCTATCGCGTTCAGGATCACGTAGCGTTCGAGCGTCTTCAGGCCGGCCGGGTCTTCATTCGCTTCCTTCGCGGCATAGGCGCTCTTGACGCGCTCCATCAGAAACGCCGCCATGCGGTTGGCGGCCTCATTCTCGTCCTTGTTCCCTGCCGTTTGCTGCAACACCGGGTCCAACTGCTGCCGGCGCAGGCCAAGCGGGAAGGTAAGGTTGGCCCAGTTGACGAGACCGGTGACGTCCCACTCGTCGGGCGACTTGTCCAGGGGCATGTAGGTCTCGACGCGGTCGGCGATCACTTCTTCGATGACTTCGAAAATCATCATGCGCGGGTTCTCGGTCCGCAGCACTTCGTTGCGGAAACCGTAGATGACCTCGCGCTGTTTGTTCATCACGTCGTCGTATTCGAGCGTGCGCTTGCGGATGGAGTAGTTGTGCTGCTCAACGCGTTTCTGCGCCGTCTCAATGGAGCGGTTCAGGAGGCGCGACTCCAATGGCTCGCCCTCCTTCATGCCGACTTTCTCCATGATGTTCGCGATGCGACCGGAGCCGAAGAGGCGCATCAGGTCGTCTTCGAGCGACACGTAGAACCGGCTGCTGCCAGGGTCACCTTGGCGCGCGCAACGGCCGCGGAGCTGTCGGTCAATGCGCCGTGCCTCGTGTCGCTCGGTGCCGATGACGTGCAGGCCGCCGATGTCGGGCACGCCGGCGCCGAGTTTGATGTCGGTGCCGCGGCCGGCCATGTTGGTGGCGATGGTGCAAGCGGCGCGCTGGCCGGCGCGGGCGATGATCTCGGCCTCCATCTGATGATACTTGGCGTTGAGCACGTTGTGGACGACGCCGGTGCGCTTGAGCATGCGCGACAACAATTCGCTCGCCTCGACGCTGACGGTGCCGACCAGCACGGGCCGACCTTTCTTGTGCTCCGCTTCGATCTCGCTGACGATGGCGTTGTATTTCTCACGGCGCGTCTTATAGATGACGTCGTTGTGGTCGTCGCGGGCGCACGGCTGGTTCGTCGGAATAATGGCAACATCGAGCTTGTAGATGTCGTGAAACTCGGCCGCCTCGGTGTCGGCTGTGCCGGTCATGCCACCGAGTTTGCTGTAGAGGCGGAAATAGTTCTGGATCGTGATCGTCGCGAGCGTCTGGTTTTCCTGCTCGACGGAAACGTTCTCCTTCGCCTCGACCGCCTGGTGCAACCCGTCGCTCCAGCGCCGGCCCGGCATGAGGCGGCCGGTGAACTCGTCCACGATGATGACCTTGCCCTCCTGCACGACGTATTCGACATCCCTCTCATAGACGCAGAACGCGCGCAACAACTGGCTGATGGTGTGCATGCGCTGGCTCTTCTCGTCGAACGCGTGCTGCACGGCCGTCTTGCGCTTCTCGCGCTCCTCCTTCGGCAGCGACGCGTCCAGGTCCAGCTCGTGGAAGGCGTTGAGGAGGTCGGGCAGCACGAACGACTCGGGGTCCTTGCTGAGAAACTCGCGGCCCTTTGCCGTGAGATCGGCTTCGTTGCCTTTCTCATCAATCGCAAAGAGCAGATCCTCCTTGAGCAGGTGCAGCTCTTCTTTCTTTGTGTCGGCGTGCAGTTCCAGTTCGGTCTTGTCAATCAGCTTCCGCATCGCCGGGTCTTCCATCAGATGCGTGAGCTGCTTGTTGGTCGGCATGCCCTGCTTGACCTTCCAGAGGAGCCGGCCCGCCTGACTCGATGCACCGTCGTTTTCGCTGCCGGGCGTCGCGGCTTTGGCTTTCTCCAGTATCTGCTGCGCTTCGTTGACGAGGCGGTTGCAGAGCAACGTCTGTGCCCTCACAAGCTCGGCCACCTGCGGCCGGTATTGCTGGTAAACCTGGATGTTCGACGACGCGATGGCCGGCCCGCTGATGATCAGCGGCGTGCGCGCCTCGTCAATGAGGATCGAGTCCACCTCGTCCACGATCGCGAAGAAATGCCCGCGCTGCACCTGGTCCTCCACCGACGTGGCCATGCCGTTGTCGCGGAGGTAGTCGAAACCGAACTCGGAGTTGGTGCCGTAGGTGATATCGCACTGGTATTGCTGGCGGCGCAACGGCGGCGGCTGGTCGTGCTGGATGCAGCCGATGGTGAGACCGAGGAAGCGATAGACCGCACCCATCCACTCGCTGTCGCGCGCGGCGAGGTAATCGTTCACCGTGACGAGATGCGCGCCTTTGCCGGTGAGCGCGTTGAGATAGAGTGGCATCGTCGCCACAAGCGTCTTGCCTTCGCCGGTGGCCATTTCCGAAATCCGCCCGGCGTGGAGCGTCATCCCGCCGATGAGCTGCACGTCGAACGGGATCATTTCCCACTTGATCGCGTGGCCGCGGACCATGATGTCCTGCCCCCAGAGCCGGCGGCAGGCGTTCTTCACCGCCGCGAACGCCTCCGGCAGCATTTCGTTCAGGATTCCCTGTTCCAGATCGTGCGCCTTGCGCAGGACCGGCTTGGCGTCATCGCTGCGCAGGTCGGCCTGAAGCTGGCGCGCTTGCGCAAGCAGATCGTTGATGCCGCGCTTCTGGCGCTCTTCTTCGATCCGCGCCTTGAACTCCTGCGTCTTGGCGCGAAGCTGGTCGTCGGAGAGCGACTGATACTGCTTCTCGACTTCGTTGATGCGGTGAACGACCGGCCAGAGCTTCTTCAGCTCCCGCTGGTTCTTGTCACCGAAAATCTTCTTTAGAGTCCACTGGATCATAGTGCCTAACGTCGTGCCATGCCCTTTGTGGGCGCGGCGGAACCGTCTTACTTACTCCCCGGCTTGACCAGCGGCAAGCCCCGTTTACAGAGCGGGCAGTTGGTGGGATCGAGCGTTTCCACCTGAAGCTGGCCGAGCGACTGCGTCGGCACGCCGAAATCCACCGTGCCACCGCTCCGATCCACGACCACGGCGATGCCCGCGACCTGGCCGCCGTTGGCGCGGACGATGTCGAGCGTCTCCTGCACGCGGCCGCCCTTGGTGATGACGTCCTCGACGACGAGGATGCGCTCGCCCTTGGCGATCTTGAACCCGCGCCGCAGCGTCAGCTTCCCGTGGTCGTCCTTCTCGACGAAGATGAACCGTTTCCGAAGCTGCCGCGCGACCTCCTGGCCGATCACCAGCCCGCCCATCGCCGGCGCGATGACGGTGTCAACGCTCGCCGCGTCGAACTTCGCCGCCAGCGCCGCGCCGAGCCGTTCCACCAGCGGCATCTGCTGGAGCAGCAGCGCGCACTGGAAATACTGGCCGCTATGCAGCCCGCTCCGCAGCAGGAAGTGGCCTTCAAGCAACGCGCCCGTCTCCCGGAACGCCTGCAACAATTCTTGGTTTGTCATGATTCGCACTTTCCTAGCCGAAATCGCCCCTCTCGGTCAATGTTTCCGAACGTCCGCCGGTTGCCGGAGCTTCCGTTGTGGGAAGAGTGGAAAGTGGAATTCCTCGAATGGCTGGCCGCCCAAAACACCATCCCGCCCGTTCACCTGCCACCGTGGCAAGCGCCTGCGCTGCCTTCATCGGTCCTCGATGTCTTCAGCACGGAGCCGCTTCTCCATGCGGATAGCGGTAGTCGGCGGCCGCGTTCGTGGACACGCGCTTGGTCGAGCCATCCTCCAGCCGGTAAACGTAGAGTTGGTTCTTCCCGGTTTCGCCGGAGTGGTAAACCACCCCGGCCCCGCCATCAATCCAACGCGGATAGGCAAACCAAATCCGCTTGCCGGCCTCGTTGGCAATCACCTTGAGGTTTGTGATCGTGCGCTGCCGCGCGTCAAAATCCGCGATGTAGAGCGTGTGTCCGGGTTCCGTGAATTTGTGTCCCGTTAGGAACTCAAAGCAGATTTTCCTTTCGCCCGGCGAAATGCTGGCCCGGTGCATTTGGCCCTTTGCGTTCAGTTCCCATTGGACGCGCTCATAGAGTGGCTTGCCGGCATCCCTGCGCGTCATCAGGAAAACGCCCCAGCCGAGCGTCGGGTGGGCGGAGTTCACGAGAATCCGGCCGTCGGTGAGGCACGAGTGCGCCCAGTTGTGATAGCTCCCATCGGTGAGGGCGATCTCCTGGCCGGGTTTGTTGCCCACCTTGCTCTGCATCACGTGGAAACCGCCGCTTTTGTCGTTCTTCCGGTTCCAGATCGGCGTGTTGAGTCCGTCCCGCGTCCAAGTGGGATTGAAATCCGTGCGGGCGCCATTGCTCAGTTGGTGAAATCCCGTGCCGTCCACGTTGATGACAAAGATCGCGCTCTTCCAGTTGACGGTGGCGGGATCGTTCTTGGTTCGGCGGAAGCAGACGAGCATGTTGCCGGTCTTGGACCAGGACGGTTTGAAGTCCATGTGGCCCGTGGTCAACGGTTTTCCCTCCGGTTTGCCGACCTCATTGACATGGATTTCGCCGTTGCAGAAATACGATATCCGTGAGGCACGCGGACGCGCCGCCTCGCCAGCGTGGACGATGAATGGTGTGGCTGCGGTTATCTGCGCAGCCCTTTTCAGGAACTCGCGCCGGCAGAGTTGATGGTTGTGTGGCTTCATGGTCTTGTCCTCGCGATGGTTCTTCAGATGATGAAATCAAATAGCGACCCAGATCAATCGTTTCCAGTCATTTGTTGCACGTGATCGCATGGACAAAAAACACCGGAAGTCGCAAGAAGATGCTTTGTTCGCGTAGGTTTCTTGCCTCCTTGGCACGCCGTCCAACTACTCGGCGGAATTTTTTGTTAGGCGCGGGACGGGGCGAGCGGGTAGGATTTACGGAACCAGAAGACTCATTTATGAAAAATTCGCCCGTTCAACTTTGGCAGCGATATCAGAAGTATCTCTACGACAACGACGCGCTCGGCCTGCGGCTCGACATCAGCCGCATGAACTTCACCGAGGCGTTCCTCAAGAAAATGCAGCCGCGCGTGAAGGAAGCCTTCAAGGCCATGGATGTGCTGGAGGCCGGCGCCATCGCCAATCCCGACGAGAAACGCATGGTCGGCCACTACTGGCTTCGCGCGCCGCAACTCGCGCCGCAGCCGGAGATGCGGAAGGAAATTGAGGACACCCTCGCGAGCATCAAGCAGTTTGCGGCCGGCGTCCACGCAGAGAGCAAGTTCAAGAACCTGCTCGTCATCGGCATTGGCGGCAGCGCGCTCGGTCCGCAGTTCGTCGCCAACGCGCTCACCACGCCCGCCGACAAGCTGCGGTCGTTCTTCTTCGACAATACCGACCCCGACGGCATGGAGCGCACGCTGGCGCAGCTCGATCTGGCCAAAACGCTTGCCATCGTCATCTCCAAGAGCGGCGGCACGCCGGAGACGCGCAATGGCATGCTCGTCGCCGCCGACGCCTACAAGCGCGCCGGACTGGATTTCGCCAAGCACGCCGTCGCGATCACCATGACCGGCAGCAGGCTCGACAAGCAATCGCGGTCGTGGCTCGCGCAGTTCCCGATGTGGGACTGGGTCGGCGGTCGCACCAGCGAGACCAGTGCCGTGGGCTTGTTGCCCGCCGCGCTGCAAGGTTTCGACATTGACAGCCTGCTCAAGGGCGCGCGGCTGATGGACGAGGCGACGCGCGTGAAAGACTTCCGCAAGAACCCGGCGATGCTGCTTGCGTTGATGTGGTTTTGGGCTGGCAACGGCAAGGGCAAGAAAGACATGGTCATCCTGCCCTACAAGGATCGGCTCGAACTTTTCAGCCGCTACCTCCAGCAGCTCATCATGGAGTCCATCGGCAAGGAACGCGACCTCAAGGGCCGCAAGGTCAACCAAGGCATCGCGGTCTATGGCAACAAAGGCTCCACCGACCAGCATGCCTACGTCCAGCAACTCCGCGACGGCGTGAATAACTTCTTTGCCACCTTCATCGAGGTGCTCAAGGACGGCGGAGCGACGCTCGAAGTCGAGCCTGACGCCACCAGTGGCGATTTTCTGAGCGGCTTTTTCCTCGGCACGCGCCGCGCGCTCTACGAGAACGGCCGCGAGAGCATCACCATTACGATTCGCCACGTCTGTCCCGGCTCTGTCGGGAAGCTTATTGCCCTCTACGAACGCGCCGTCGGCTTTTACGCCTCGCTCGTCGGCATCAATGCCTACCACCAGCCCGGCGTCCAGGCCGGCAAGAAAGCCGCCGATGTCGTGCTCGGTCTCCAGCGGCAGATTCTCACTCATCTGCGCGCCCACCGCGGGCGAGCTTTTACCGCTGCTGCTATCGCGAAAGCGATCAAACAGCCCGGTGAGGTTGAGACGGTGTTTCGGATTTGCGAGCATCTCGCGGCGAACGAGCGCGGCGTGCGGCGGCAGGGCGGGAAAACGAGTGGCGACGCAAGTTACTCGATTGAGTAAGGACGCAGTTGCTGGCTTGACAACCATTTTGGTTCCGTTATGGTTGCTGCATGGCAGCCATTACGTTGAAAGACATTCCTCCGCGACTGCACCGCGAACTGAAGGTGCGCGCACAGGCGCACGGCCGAAGCCTCAACACGGAGGCAATCGCCTGTTTGGAAGCCAGTGTTCACAGCGGCTTGGTTGACGTGGAATCCGTGCTGAAGAACGCGCGCGCCGTCCGCGAGTCCGTCAAGGTGCGGCTCACACAACGGGACTTGACGGCGCTCAAGACGGTGGGCCGGCCGTGATCGTGGTGGATACCAACGTCCTTGCGTATCTCTGGATTCCCGGAGAGATGACCCATCACGCCGAGAAGGCGCTGCGCATAGACCCGGTGTGGGCGGCGCCGTTCTTGTGGCGCTCGGAATTTCGGAGCGTGCTGACCGGTTGCATACGGCGCGGCCACATGACGATGGAAACGGCATTGAAAGCTATCGAAGGCGCGGAATCGTTGTTGAAAGGCCAGGAATACACGGTGCCCGCCGACAAAGTGATGAAGCGGGTCGCTCAATCCGCTTGTTCGGCTTACGACTGCGAATTTGTGGCACTGGCCGATGACCTTGGCGTGCCTTTGGTGACGGCAGACGATTTGGTCTTGCGGGAATTCCCGTCCATCGCCATCGCCCTAAGGGATTTCGCAGGACGTCGGGCAAGTTAGGCCGGGAAGACAGCGTGGAAATCGATCTATGCGGCAAGCTGAGCGAATGGTTTCAAGTCGAGGAGTATGATTATGAAGCGACTGCTGATGGCGTCTGCCGTTCTCTGTTCAACACTTGTCGCGCATGCCGAGCCGCCGATGGGTTACAAGCTGCTGTGGCAGGACAACTTCGACGGCGACAATCTTGATCTGTCCAAATGGGCGGCGGTGGTCGGCCCACGCAAAGGCGGGCAATCTGTTGCCGACGCCGTGTCGGTGAAGAACGGGGCGTTGACGATTACCACCTACACCAAGGACGGCAAACACTGCACCGGCTTCCTGACTTCAAAGGGCAGATTCGAGACGACTTACGGTTACTTCGAGGCGGGCATCCGCTTTAACACCACGCCCGGCGAATGGGGCGCTTTCTGGCTGATGTCACCCACCATCGGCAAGCCGCTGGGTGATCCCGCGAAGGCTGGGACGGAGATTGACATCGTCGAGCACCGCGCCAGCGACAACAAAGGCAAGGACATCCGCGACATGTATGTCATCAACCTCCACTGGGATGGTTACGGCAAGAGCCACAAGACAGAAGGCACCAAGATCACGCCGCCATTCAGCGCGATGCCGCTTCCGGGCGAATGGCACACCTACGCGCTGCATTGGACGCCGGAGCGATACACGTTCTACTACGATGGCAAGGAACAGTGGACCACGACCAACGCCGTCTCCCGCCGCAGCGAGTATCTCCTGCTCACTTGCGAAATCACGGCCGAGGGTTGGGCCGGCAACTGCCCCGCCGAAGGCTACGGTTCCCTCGCGGACAGCAAGACGAAGATGGAAGTGGACTGGATTCGCGTCTGGCAGGCGCCGGCAAGACCGTAACCATTGGCAGCCGAGCTGCGGACCCGATCAGATGACGAAATACGTCGCTTCGGGATGATGCAGGATAATGGCGGCGGTGCTGGCCTCGGGGTTGAGTTGGTAGCCGGTGGTTAGCTCCACGCCGAGTTCGTCCTTCACCGGCATCAGTGCAAAAATCTTCTCCTGTTCTGCGAGGTCGGGCAGGGCAGGGTAGCCGAAGCTGTAACGCAGGCCGCGCTTGGCGTCGAGGCGCAGCTCGCGTTTGATCCGGTCGTTCATCCACGAAGCAACGCCCTCGGCGGTTTCGACGTAGAGGCCGTGGACGAAATAGCTCTGCGTGTAGTCGTTCTTCGCGTCTAGCGCGTCGCAGATTTCCGTGCCGCGCGGGCCGACAGTGGCGAGCTGGAGCGGCAGCACGTCGCAACGGCTGCTCTTGACGCCGAGCTGTCGCGCGAACGCTGGTGTCGGCGCGAAGTAGTCGGCGAGGCAAAGGTTCTTGCCTTGCGCCGCGCCGGGTTGCTGGCGTGGGAAACTGAAGCGCGCGACCTCGGTAAGATCGGCCAGCGGCACACCCTCGGTCGCTTCATGCGGATCGTAAACGATGAGCGACTCGCCTTCGCTGGCGCAGGGGAAGTAGCCGTAGATGGCTTTCGGCGTCAGGTAGTTGCTGGCAAGAAACTCGTCCTCAAGCTGGCGCAGCAGCGGCTCGAACTTCTCCTTGATGAGGCGCTCCTTGTCCTTTTCCTTCGACGCGCCCCATTGGAGCAGGAAGAGCGTCTTCTTGTCCACGAGCGGAAAAATCTCTCGCGGGTTGACGTAGGGCACCACGCGCCAGCCCCAGAATGGCGGCGCAGGCGGCTCGACGCCAAGCTTCACCTTGCTGCGCAACACGTGCGGGCCGACGGCGGTGGCGGCGCGCTGTTGCTCGAGACGTTGGATCATATCGAGCGATTCGCGCGCAGCCTGATGTTGGCCGGTGATGGTGTCAGCGTGCGCCGCCGGATTGACGAGCTTGTCGCACCAGTTGAGGCCCTCGAAGGCGTCCTTCGAGTAAAAGACGCCGCCGGGATAAAGCTGCGTGCGCGCCTCGTCCACGAAGCCGGCCTTGAATCCGAAGTTGCGGTTGATTGCCGCGCCGCCGATGAGAACGGGAATCCGCAGGCCCTGCTTCTGAAGTTCCTGCACGCAGATCGGCATCTGTTTCGAGGTGGAGACGAGCAGCGCCGAGAGGCCGATGGCGTCGGCTTTAACCTCGACGGCTTTGTTGATGATGGTCGAGACCGGCACTTGTTTGCCGAGATCGAAGACGGTGTAGCCGTTGTTGCTCAGGATCGTCTTGACGAGGTTCTTGCCGATGTCATGCACGTCGCCGAAGACGGTAGCGAGGACAACCTTGCCTTTCGTCGAGCCTTCCTGCTTCTCGAGGAACTGCTCCAGGTGCGCGACGCAACGCTTCATCGCCTCCGCCGATTGCAGCACGAACGGCAGGATCAGTTCGCCCGCGCCGAACTTGTCGCCGACTTCCTTCATCGCTGGCAGCAGGACGTTGTTCAGCACGTCCACCGGCTGGCGGGCGAAGCGCGACTTCACCGCCGCGAAAGCGTTCTGCGCGCTGATTTGCTTCTGCGCCAGAAACTCCGCTGCGAACTGCTGTGCGGTTGTAGAGTCGGCCGTCTCGGCCGACGATCTGGGCGTGTCGGCCGAGACGGCCGACTCTACAAACAGCACCTCGTTGATGAGCGCCTCGACGCCGTCGGGTTTGCGATGGAGGATTCTCCAGTGGATTTTGCCGGCGGCGTCGAGCTTCGCGAGTTCCTCGTCCTCCTTCGACGGGCCGCCGCCAACGACGGTTTTCTGCTGCTCGAAGTGAGCGATGAACCGAGGCAGGGCGTCGTCGCGGCGGTTGAAGACCATGTCGTCGGCGAGCGCGCGTTCCTCACTGGAAATCTCGGCGTAAGGTTTGATCTCGGCCGGGTTGACGATGGCGGTGTCGAGGCCGGCCTGCACGCAGTGATGGAGGAAAACGGAGTTGAGGACGGCGCGGGCGGGTTTGCCGAGGCCGAAGCTGACGTTGGAGACGCCGAGGCTGGTTAGCGCGCCGGGAATGCCGGCCTTGATGCGGCGGATGCCCTCGATGGTTTCGGCGGCAGAGTTCCTGAACTCGGCGTCGCCGGTGGCCAGCGTGAACGTCAGCGCGTCGAAGATCAGATCGTGCGTCTCAATGCGCCAGCGCTTGGTGACGATGTTGGCCATCTTCTCGGCGATGCGGAACTTCAGGTCGGCTGTCTTAGCCATGCCGCCGTCTTCCTTCGAGATTGTGAGCGCGATGAGCGCCGTGCCGTGCTCCTCGGCGATCGGGCAGACGGTTTCAATGCGCTCCAGCCCGTTCTCCATGTTGATGGAGTTGAGCACAGCGCGGCCGGGATAAACCTTCAGCGCCGCCTCAAACACCTTCGCGTCAGTGGCGTCAATCACCAGCGGCGCTTCGATGCTCTGGGCGAGTTTCTTGACGAGAATGCGCATCTGCTCCGCCTCGTCGCTGCGCTCGGTGACGGCCACACAAACGTCCAGAAGGTGCGCGCCGCTCTCGACCTGCTGCCGCGCGACTTGGACGATGCCGGCGTAATCGTCAGCGAGCAGGAGCTGCTTGATCTTGCGCGAGCCTTGGGCGTTGACGCGCTCGCCGATGAGTGTCGGCGCCGGGTCTTGTAGGAGCGCCACGCGCTTCATTGCGCTGGAGACGTATGGGGTGAAAGACATCAGGACAGTGAAGAGTTAAAAGTTAAGAGTTAAGAATTGGCGGAGGTCAGTTTAGGTCGCGCTTCTTTGGCGTGACGCCGCGGAGGGATTCGATAACGGCCTTGAGGTGGTCGGGCGTGGTGCCGCAACAGCCGCCGACGATGTTCACGCCGAACTCCTCCACGAACTCGCGCAGATGGCGGGCGAGGTCGGCGGGCGTTTCCGGATAGACCGCGTGGCCGTCGCGGTTCTCCGGAAGGCCGGCGTTGGGAATGACGCTGATCGGCAGGCGCGAGTTCTCGCAGAGGAAGCGGACCGAGTCGCGCATCTCCTTCGGGCCGGTGGAGCAGTTCAGGCCGATGACATCCACGCGCAACGCCTCCAGCGTGGTCATCGCCGCGCCGATGTCGGTGCCGAGCAGCATCCGCTGCGTCATATCCAGCGTCACCTGCGCCTGGATCGGCACACTGCGGCCGAGGTCGTGGAAACATTTGCGGAAACCGACAATCTCGGCCTTCACCTCGAGCATGTCCTGCGACGTCTCGATGAGCAGCAGGTCGCAGCCGGCTTCGATGAGCGGCTTCGCCTGCTCGGCGTAGATGGCAGCCAGTTCGTCGAAGGTGATCTTGCCCAGATCCGGGTCGTCGGTGCTCGGCAACATACCGCTCGGCCCGACCGAGCCGGCGACGAAGCGCGGCTGCTCCGGCGTGCTGAACTTGTCGGCGGCGCGGCGCGCGAGCTGCACGGCGGCGAAGTTAAATTTGTAAACATCCTCGGCCGTGCCGTGACCGTATTCGCCGAGCTTGAGGCGCGAGCCGCCGAACGTGTCCGTCTCCAGCACGTCGCAGCCGACGGCGAGAAACGACTCGTGGATGCTGGTGATCACATCGGGCCGCGAAAACACAAGGCCCTCGTTCCAGCCTTCGCGGCCTTCAAGGTAATCGTCCTTGCCCAGTTTCCGCGACTGGATGCTGGTGCCCATCGCGCCGTCGAAGACGACGACGCGGCGGCGGACGGTTTCGAGGTATCGGCTCTCCATAAGGCTCGGCAACGTAGCAAGCCGTTGCCTGCATTTCAACCCGCGTCCGTCGGAGATGTTTCTTGCGGAGAGATGTCAGCAGCCAGTGGAACCGCGGAATGCACGGAAGGACACGGAAAGGGAGCCTGTCCGGATATTTGTGTGTGTGGGAAACAACAAGCGGGGCGAATCGTGCGGCTTGTTGGTAGGGCGAAGCGTCCCGCTGAGCCGCGGGCCACACATATTGGACGCAAGCGGCTCGGCAGGGACGCCTCGCCCTACCTGCAAAAGCCGACAGGCTTCCTCTATCGTTACACAAACTTTCGGATACTCTCAACTGTTGAGCATCACCGGCCCCGCCGGCGCGCCCGGCGAAGTCAGCAACCAACAACTTGCCGACGCCATCGCCGGCACGAGCGCGAACACCAACGCTGTGCAACCACTCGACCCCTACGCCGACCTGCCCACGGCCATTGCGAAGCTCAACGAATTGATCAATGCGTTGAGGCGCTGAGGAAGAAGTGAAACCACAGATGGACACAGATGAACTCGGATGGGATAATCTTCATCGGTGTGGATCAGTGTTCATCAGTGGCTTTTCTTAATGCGTCGGCAGCCGGAGAATGGCTCCGAAGCCGGATGCGATAGTTTTCGTATAGCAAGGAAAGGAACAGCATGAGCCTTCAGTCTTTTGTTACAGTTGCCCTTCGAGTCTTGGCGATCTACGCCGGTATATCTCAATTGACCTATACGCTGCCATATTCGGTTGGCGTGGCGCAATTGGGCCGCTCCCCTGCAATCATCGTTCCGGTGGGATTGACTATCACAGTCATTGCCTGTTTCTCCGCATGGGTATTGTGGTTGCTGGCCGCGCCGATGGCGCGAATAGCCACCCGCCAGCTTCCGCAAGAGGCATCCATGATATCGTTGTCATTGGCGGACGGCTATTCGGCGGCTTTTCTTGGCATCGGCTTGCTCTACATCGGTAGCGCCGCTGATAGAGCCATATGCGCGGCTTATCAGTATTTGAAAATAGCCGCTACGACGTCAGGACCATTGATGCAGCAGATAGAGTTCCAACATGTGTTTAACGCATTTGTTCCGTTAGCGTTTGGAATCCTCATGTTGGTAAAGGGGAGATCGTGGGCAGTGAAACTGACCAAGAAGCATCTGGATGCCGAACAGCAGAAGCCGGCGGCGATGTGAAGCCGCAGCCAGAGAATGGCCCCGAATCCGGACGGGAAAGGAATGAGGAAAGAATGAAGACGATCAGCCGAAACCTGCTGCTGATGTTGGTGGGGATTTCGAGTTTGTTTGTCGGTTGCGCCTTCATTGATGGAACGCCAACGCCCGTCATCCTGGATGCAAACTCGCCGGAAAGAATGCATGAGGATGAAATCAAGCGCCAGCAGGAATTAGATGAGTTGACATGGTTGACAGAGCAAAAGCGCGCCGAAAAAAGATGAAAAGAGGTATCGGCCGCGTGAGGGCACACGGTTTGCAACCAGCTTTACATGATGTAGCCGCAGGCGGAGAATGCCCCCGAAGCCGGACGCGAAAGGAATGAGGAATGCGATCGGAGAAACAGATGATTACGATAACCATCAAACAGGCATCGGCGTTGGCTGAGAGTTGTTTGCGAATTAACCATCTGAATACTCTCGTTCAACGTGAGATAGCCGAGGGGAATCATGTAAGAGCAAAAGCTTTATCCGAGCGTGCGCGTGTCCGTGCGTGGCAAAATTTTAACGTCTTGCTTCGACTGGGAGCCAAGAAGCCCAAAGGATTTTGCGAACCTGATGCGGTGTGATACAGGGACTATTTGCTGACGCACAGAGAATCGCCATGCGGAGAATGGCTCCGAAGCCGGACGCGAAAGGAATGGAAAGCAAGCTGTCAGAACCTGAAAGGAATGAGGAACGAATGAAGGCGATCAGCCGAAACCTGCTGCTGCTGGCGATGGCGGCGTTCTTCTGGCTCAGTCTCGCTTCACCGTGCTGCTTGGGCGCAGGACTCACCATCACCGTGGACAGAACGGGCGCGGTCCATTGCCGTGGCCGGAAGATGTCGGACAAGGAGTTCGCCGATTTCCTTCGTGCTCAAACGGCCAAATTCGGTTCCGTAGGCCCGACCACCTTTCTCTGCGATCCCCAAACGAGGTATGAGAAGTTTGATAGGGCATTGTGCACTTTCGCGGACTGGGGCCTCGTTATTGACCCGATGATTGGGGAATTGACCTCCACTTCAAAACCGAACCTTCACCGCTTGGTATTTCCAGCGCCGGACGGCTATGAGTCTGCCCCTTGGTATAGGTTGATTGATGATTGGCGAAGCAGGGCCGCGATGTCGAAGGTTGTTTATTCGCGGGCTGATCTACCCGGTCGCGCACTTCTGACGGTGTCTATGCGGCAGGATTCGCTGGAGACACTCGACCAGAAGATGAGCCGCGCTGAATTCGAGCGCCTCATCACCGGGCTAACGCAGCGTTACCCAAAGCTGGCGCTGTGTCTTGGAGTGCCCGAAGACATGGCATGCGCCAAGCTGTTCGATATTCTCGGAATGTTGAAGTCGCACGGCGTCGTGGATTTCGCCTTGGGTGCACTGCCGAAGGAAAACGAGGAGAAGAAGAAATGAAGACGATCCGCCGAACCCTGCTGCTGCTGGCGATGGTGGCGACCCTGCCGTCCATCGCGCGAATACCATGACAGAAGAAGACCGATCCCTTGTGCAACGATTGTGGCGCGTCGTCCTCTCCGACGAGTTCCAAGCGGATAACTTGCTTCGAGGATGCATTGACGATGCCGGTTACGACTTTCATGGCGCTGGTCTGACCGACCAAATGCTCCGCGATATCTGGAATGGGGCGGTCAGCAAGGTTGATTGGCATTCCGTCGGTTTCTTTGCGGGCGAGCTGTTGGCCTTCTATCAGGCTCTGGGCGAATCATTCACATCCATACATCTTCCACGTTGGATGTTCGCAACGCTGCTGCTGAGAAAAGCCATCAGCAAAGGATACAGTTCTTGGGATGTGCAGCGCGACAAAGTTGTGGTGGTGTTTAATCGCTGGCAAGATCGGCTGAAGCCAGAGGAGAGGCAATCACTTCTGAACATCATCGCCGGACCGAGCATGCCGGCGTCCAGCACAACGGTAATAAGGAATTCGCGCAGCCGGACGCGAAAAGTGTGCGAGGCAAGCGGTCAGCCGTCAGCGGTCAGCGGTCAGAATCTGAAAGGAATGAGGAACGAATGAAGACGATCAGCCGAAACCTGCTGCTGGTGGCGATGGCGTGGGCGGCGTTGGCTTGCGAAACGGCGCAGGCAGACCCGCCATTTGAGATGAAGGTGTATGAGCGTTTCAAGCATGACACGATACCGCATCTAAAGCTTAGCAACGCTGGTTTCTTCGAGGCGTTTGACGCCGTGAGAGTTCTTTGGGAGAAGAGCCATCCAGACATGCCGTTCCTGTTTGGAGTGGGATGTTTCCACCCGGTTCGTTTCGCGGAAACCGCGCCCGGCAAGGCTGAGCCACAAACGTTGGGTGTCACTTTGGATGTGAAGAACGTTCCATACCTCGTCGCGCTAAGGATGATCGCGGACATTTGCGGCTACAAACTGAACGAGACTTCCGGCACTCTGAAGCTGATAGGGCTGACTGGAATAAATGAGGACTGGGGCGATGGTGTGTATCCTGTCACACCGAAGGTCTTGAAAGCTCTCGGCCTGAACACGAAATCCTCCAAGAAGGACGTTACCAGCGCGCTCAAACGCTTCGGCATCGAGTTTAGCAGGGAGCATTACGATGCTTCCATATCGGAGGACGGCAAAGCAATTTGCATTCGGAACCTTGACGACCAACTGGCCCATTTCCGAACAATCCTCTTTCTTCTGGAAAAAGGCTTCAAGATTACGAAGTAGTAAACTGGGCTTTGGACGCGGAAGGAATGAGGAACGAATGAAGACGATCAGCCGAACCCTGCTGCTGGCGATGGCGGGAAAAGGCGATGAAAGGAGAATGAACAACACATGATATTCTCGAACTTGGAAGAAGCCATTGCGGGGAACAAGTTGTCGCAACGGGAGAAGACCAAGTATTTGGTGTTTGCCGTTGTCATTTGCCTCATCTCATACCCCTTCGAATTCGGAATGCAAACCTTAGGCACACGATTTTCCAATGACTCCGTGGATATGTCCTCAATGCTGGGATCGGTCGCGAACTTGATCGTCGCCTTTCTGGGAATCAAACGCTGCTATCGCACAAATGAAACGATAGACAACAGCAATTTCATCGAACGGTTCATCCTCCTTAACTTCCCCATGACGATCAAATATGTGCTGATCATCATTAGTCTCATCTTGGCTTATGTCGTAATGAAGGGGTCGCTCAGAGGCCATTACCGGGCGGTGTGGGAAAGGATTCCAATCTATCTGACGGTCTTACTGATCCTAGGCTCTGGTTTCTACTACATATTCTTGAACCGTTCTTTCGTCCGACTCGGTGTAAAGCTCGGCGCGCGACGATAAGGCGGAGAATGGCCTCGAAGCCGGACGCGAAAAGATGCGAGGCAAGCGGTCAGCCGTCCGCTTTGAGTGATCAGATGTGGTTGAGGTCGGTTATCAGAGCGGCTTGACGACGATGGCTTTGGGATAGACGGGGCAATGGAACTGGCAGACGCCGCAGCCGGTGCAGCCGTCGGATTTCACCTCAATGTAGCTGTCGGCGTGGACACCGATGGCGCGTTCGCCGACGGGGCATTTCTCGATGCAGGTGTTGCACTCCTGGCCCATCGTCCGCAGGCAAAGCTCCTGCGCCCATTCGGCCAGCCCGATGCGGACGGACTCGACGGACGTGGGCGTGAGCGCGCCGGACGGGCAGGCGGTGGAGCAGGGGACGTCGTTGCAGAGGACGCAGGCTTGCTGCTCTGTGTCAATGTAAGGGGTGCCGCTCAGTTGCGGGTCGTCGCTCTGGTAGAGCTTGATGGCTTGCACGGGGCAGACATTCACGCATTGGGCGCTGCGCGAGCACATGGTGATGAAATCGTTCTCCGACAGCGCGCCGGGCGGACGCAGCAGCGTGGGACGCCACGGCGTGGGCGGAGGCGGCGGAGGCGGCGGGTTGACGAGTTGGTCGAATTGTTCCAACGGTCGCTCCATCGTTTCCGCCAACGGTTCGACGACATGATTCAGCAACGCGCGGAAGAATTTCCGCCGGTCGCCACTGCGCTTCTCAAAAGGTTCCGAGGCCATTGCCGGGGAACATATCATCTTTCATGCCGTTTGTGAGGGGAAAGATGCGGGCCATGTGGCGGGGGATGAAAAAGGCGCGCGACGGTTGGGTATGGCGAAGCGTCCCGCTGAGCCGCCGGTGGGCGATGAGAGAGGGCGCGGCCTGGCAGGGGCACCCCGCCTTACTGTTGGTTTTGGCGAAAAGGCTCGGTTCTGCGTGAAGCCGCGCATTTTGGTGAGCGAAACTGCGCACAATACTGGTTGTAGCGTGGTAGTTTGTCTGAGCGCGTTTGTGCGCAATGCGCTGAACATGCGGTTGTTGTGTGTGGTTTTCTCGATCAGTGGCACGTTAATTGCCACTCAAGCCCCTAGAACTTGCGGACGGGCGATTGTCACACTAGGTTCACCCTCTTTGCGGTGAATGTGATTTCTTAAAGACTGTAGATGATGCGGACTGAAGAACTTTACGATTTGATTTATGTTTTTGCTTTCTGCCTGGGCGGACTGGCGTTCGCCTTTGGGCCGATTGTCATTGCGCGCCTTTTGGGCGCCCGGAGGACGCGGCAGACCCTCAACAAGACGGGGCAGTTCGTCGAATGCGGGGTGGATCCGATCGGTGACGCGTGGATTCGCTACAGCGCGGTCTATTATCTCTATGCGCTGGTGTTCGTCGCGTTCGCGGTGGACGTGCTCTACCTCATTCCGGTGGCCTTGGTTTACAACAGGGAGTTTGCCATCCGGGATCTTGTCGAGATGTTGATTTTCGTGGGGATTCTTTCCCTTGTGATCGTTTACGCGTGGAAGAAGGGCGTGTTTGAATGGAACCTGAAAAAGCCTGCACCCAAGACCTCTCCCAAATCGTAAAGTTTGCGATGCTGGACGACGTGTTGTCGCTTGCGCGTGCCAACTCGCTCTGGCCGCTGACGTTTGGCTTGGCCTGCTGCGCCATCGAGATGATGGCGGCGGGCGCGTCGCGTTTTGATATCTCGCGGTTCGGCGCGGAAGTGTTTCGTCCGTCGCCGCGGCAGGCGGACGTGATGATTGTAGCCGGCACGATTAACAAGAAGATGGCGCCCGCGGTAAAGACGCTTTACGACCAGATGCTCGAACCGAAGTGGGTCATCGCCATGGGCAACTGCGCCATCTCCGGCGGCCCGTTCGTGTATCCGGGCCAATACGCCGTGATCGAGGGCGTGGACAAGCTTTTCCCCGTGGACGTTTTCATTCCCGGCTGTCCGCCGCGGCCGGAGGCGCTCATCGAGGGGATTCTGAAGCTTGAAGAAAAACTTACCGGCAAACGCCGCTGGCCCGAGGTCATACCGCAGTGATCAGTTCCCTCCAAGAACTCGCGGATCAATTCAGCAAGTTGATCCCGCAGGATGCGCCGCTCCCTGAGACGCCGGCAGCCGCAGGCGCTTCTTGCGCGCATGGCGGCGTGGCGAGTCAGGCTTCGACGAACCCGGTTCAGATGGTGGACTACGCGATCAAAGGCTGGCATCTGGACGTTCGTGCCCGGCCCGATCAGGTTGTTGCCGCCGCCGCGCTCTTGGACGAGAACGGTTTTGCGACGGACGCCGTCACCGGCGTGGATTGGATCGCGGAAGGTGAGATGGAAGTGGTTTACGATTACTTTCATCCGGCGAATTCCTGGCGGGTCGTCGTCCGGGCACGCGTTCCGCGAAGCAAACCGGAGATTCCGACGATCTCGCAAGTCTATCCGGGCGCCAACTGGCACGAGCGCGAAACGCACGAGTTTTTCGGCATTGTGTTTCTCGGCCATCCCAACCTGACACCGCTGCTGCTGCCGGAGGACGCGGACTATCATCCGCTCAGGAAGGATTTCAAAGCGTGAGCGCGTTGAGCCTCTTATCGTCCGGCGAGCGCGAACACGAGACGTTCATTCTCAACGTCGGCCCGCAGCATCCAGCCACGCATGGCGTGTTGCGGTTGAAGCTGACGATGGACGGCGAATACATCACACGCGCCGAGCCGGTCTGCGGTTACATCCATCGCATGCACGAGAAGATGGGCGAGAACCGCACGTGGGCGCAGTTCCTGCCCAACACCGGCCGCATTGATTATCTCGCGGCCATGGCTTACGGCCACGCCTACGTGGCAGCGGTGGAGCGCGCTGCGGGGATTGTGGTGCCGGCGCGCGCGGAATACATCCGCGTCATCACGTCCGAGTTGAACCGCATTTCGAGCCATCTGGTCTGGTTTGGCGCGTTCCTGCTGGATCTCGGCGGTTTTACGCCGTTGCTCTACGCGTTCGACGATCGGGAAAAAATCCTCGACCTCCTCGAAGCCCTCACCGGTTCCCGCCTGACTTATTGCTACTACCGTTTCGGCGGCGTCTGCAACGACGTGGATGACGATTTCATCCGGGGCACTCGCGAGTTTGTGGCTGGCATGAGGCCGCGAATGAAGATGTATCGCGAGCTGGTGACCGACAACATCATCCTGCGCAAGCGGCTCATCGGCATCGGCCACATCAGTGCGGAGATGTGCCGTAAATACGGAGCCACCGGCCCGGTCATCCGCGGTTCGGGCGTTGCCTACGACGTGCGGAAGAACGAGCCTTACTCCGTCTATCGCGACTTCGATTTCGATGTTCCGGTATTTCCTGAAGGCGACTGCATGGCGCGCTACCTGGTGCGCATGGAGGAGATGGTGCAGAGCCTGCGCATCGTCGAGCAGGCTCTGGATAAACTGCCTGGTGGTCCCGCGCTGACCGCTGGTGTTCCTCGCGTTCTGAAGCCGGCGGTCGGCGATTATTGTTTCGCGGTGGAAGCCGCGCGCGGGCGGTTCCTCGTGCGCATCGTCAGCGACGGCAAGGAGATTCCTTATCGCGTCAGGTTGCGCACGCCATCGTTCTCCAACCTCAGTCTCTTTGAGGAGGCGAGCCAGGGAATGATGCTGCCCGACGCGCTGGCGCTGCTGGGCAGTCTGGACCTCGTGATTCCCGATATTGATCGCTAGGAACCAGCATGAGCATCATCGAACCTTTTCGCTTGTTGTTGTTCCTGGTCGGTATCATGGCCTTCATCGGCCTCAACGCAGCCTATCTGGTCTGGGTCGAACGCAAAGGCGCCGCCCGGTTTCAGCGGCGTCCCGGTCCCACGGAAGTCGGCTATGCCGGTTTGTTGCAGCCCATCGCGGATGGCATCAAGCTTCTTTCCAAACAGCTCCATGTTCCGCCGGGCGCCGACGGAGTTTTGTTCCGCGTGGCGCCGCTGCTGGTCATGATTCCCGCCATGATCGGCCTGGCGGTCGTTCCATTTAGCGAGACGCTCGTGGCGCGGAACACCAACGTCGGCTTGTTGATGATCTTCGCGTTCGGTTCGATCAACGTGATGGCGATCATGCTCAGCGGCTGGTCCTCCCGCAATAAATACGCCATCATTTCCGCCGCCCGCATTGTCTCGCAGGACGTGGCCTACGAGATTCCCATGTTGCTGGTGGTCATCACCATGCTGATGGTGACGGGCACGATGAACCTCAACGAAATCGTCCAGCAACAGGCTGGCTGGTTCTGGCACTGGAACCTGTTCCGCCTCGACGTGAATCCGCTGATGCCGCTGACGTTCTTCATCTTCTTCGTTTGCATGCTGGCCGAAACCAACCGCGCGCCGTTCGACATGGCCGAGGCGGAGAGCGAACTGGTGGCGGGCGCGTTCACCGAGTATGCCGGCATGGGGTTCGGCGTGTTCTTCATAGCCGAATACGCCAACATCATCCTGGGTTGCGCGTTCGCGACGATCCTGTTTCTGGGCGGCTGGCAAAGCCCCTTCGGTGTCTGGTCCGGGGTGTTCTGGTTTTTGCTGAAGATGTATGCGCTGGTCTTCACCGTGATCTGGGTGCGCTGGACCTTTCCCCGGACGCAGTTTTACAACCTGCTGAATCTTTCCTGGAAGCTCCTCATTCCCGTCTCGTTGTTCACCCTCATCCTGACTGCCGTCGTCATGAAGGTCTTGAAGACATGAAGACGCTTCTCAAAGAAATCGGCAGCGGGTTCCACAGCCTGGTGACGGGGATGCGCATCACGCTGGGACAGTTTTTCAAGCCGCAGGTGACGGTGCATTACCCGCACGAGTCCTTGAAGATGGCGGCGCGTTTCCGGGGCCATATCGAACTGGTGCGGGATGAGCAGACGGGCAGGGCAATTTGCTTCGCCTGCAAGGTCTGCGAAAAGACATGCCCCAGCGATTGCATCACCGTCGAAGGCGCGAAGTTGGAAGGCGCGAAGAAGAAATCGGTGACGGAGTTCAAACTCGACTTCACCAAATGCAGCCTTTGCGGTTCGTGCGTCGAAGCTTGCAAGAGCGAAGCGATACGGTTTTCGCGAGCCTACAACCTTGCCAGCGTCAACAAGGACGATTACGTGATGGACCTGTTCAAGCGATTGGAGTCGGAGCAACCGAAGCCGCTGCAGGCGCAGGCGGAACAACCCAAGGAGGAGGCGCGATGAACCCGTTTCCAGCCTCGGACTTGATTGTCGGCACGGTGTTCTTGATATGCGTCGCGACCACGGTTGCGGGCGCGCTGCTTGCTGTGCTCACGGGGCGCATTGTCCGGAGCGTCTGCGGTCTGGCGCTTTGCTGCATCGGGATTGCAGGGCTTTACTATTTTCTCCACAGCCCGTTTCTCGCGCTGATGGAAATCCTTGTCTATATCGGCGCCGTCTGCGTGACCATTGTGTTTGCGGTGATGCTGGCCGAACCGGACGAGCCGGCCCCGGATGAGACGCGCGGCGCTGCGATTTTATGGAGCGGGGTGGCGTTGCTGGCGGGCGCGGCGATCTGCTGGGGCTTGTCGCGGCTGGGTCTTCAGGGGAAATGGCCCGTCCCGGTCGCTCAAGTTGCCGACAGTTCCGTCAAGTCAATCGGCATTTCGCTGCTCACCACCTACAGCATGGCGTTTGAACTCATCTCGCTCGTGCTCTTCGTGGCCATCCTCGGGGCACTGGCGACCGCCCGCACCGGGAGGAGCAAGTAATGAACCTCCTGCACTTATACGGACAAGTGGACATCTACCTCGTCATCGCGGCGTTCTTGCTGGCGGTCGGTATCTACGGCTTGATCCGGCGGCGCACGCTCATTGGCATGTTGATTTCGGGCGAGATCATTTTTTCGGCCGCCTCGCTGAATCTTGTGGCGTTGAGCCGCTTCCACGCGCCGGACCCGGTGGCTGGACAGGTGTTCGTGTTGTTCATCATGGGGTTGGCGGCGGCTGAGGTGGCCATCGCTTTGAGCATCATCATTGCGGTCTATCGCAATTACCGCTCCATCAAAGCCAACGAGCTTGCCGATCTCAACGGATAGCCGCATGGAAACACCCCAAGACATCCGCTTGCTCCTCGCGATCCTCGCGCCGCTCATTGGCGCGGGCCTCGTCATGGCGAGCGGGAAGCGGCCCAACGTCCGCGAAGCCTGCTCGTTCCTTGCAGCCGCGGCTCTGTTTGCTGTCACGGTCTCGTTGGTGCCTGACATCCGCGCCGGCAAAACGCTACACTTTACCGTGTTCGCGTTGCTGCCGGGGCTGAGCGTGACGCTGCGCGCCGACGCGCTCTCGATGATCTTCGCTGTCTCGGCGTCGTTCTTGTGGATCGTCACCGTGTTCTATTCAGCGGGCTACATGCGCGGGCTTGGGGAACACGCGCAGACGCGGTTCAACACCTGCTTCGCGCTGGCGCTGTTCGGCGCGATCGGCTGCGCGTTCTCCGACAACCTGCTCACGCTTTATCTCTTCTACGAAATCGTCAGCGTCACCACCTATCCGTTGGTCGCGCACCATCAGGACGAGGAAGGCTACGAAGGCGGGAAGAAATACCTCGTCTATCTGACCGCCACCGCCAAGGGACTCGTCCTGCCGGCGATGGTTTTGATCTATGTCCTGGTGGGTAATCTCGATTTCGCCACCAACATCCGCAGCGGCATCCTGCCGCCGGACGTTCATCGCGGCATCGTCACCGTTCTCTACGTCTGCTGCATCCTGGGCTTCGCCAAGAACGGCATCATGCCGCTGCATCACTGGCTGCCGGGCGCGATGGTTGCGCCGACACCGGTGAGCGCGCTGCTGCACGCCGTCGCGGTCGTCAAAGTCGGCGTGTTCTCGACGGTGCGCGTGATGCTCTACGTCTTCGGCGTGGACAGCATGAGTGCCTTGAACCTCGGCCTGCCCACGGCCTACTTCGTGTCGTTCACCATTCTCGTCGCTTCCATCATCGCGCTGAGCAAGGACAACCTGAAGGCGCGGCTGGCTTACTCCACCGTCAGCCAGCTTTCCTACGTCATCCTCGGGGTGGCGTTGCTGACGCCCGCGGGCATCGAAGGCGGCCTCGTCCACATTGCCAACCACGCCTTTTCGAAGATCACGCTGTTCTTCTGCGCCGGCGCGATCTACGTCGCCACGCACAAGAAAAACATCTCCGAGATGAGCGGTCTGGGGCGCGCGATGCCGTTCACCTTTGGCGCGTTTGCCGTCGCCTCGCTGAGCATGATCGGCGCGCCGCCCGTCGGTGGTTTCGTCAGTAAATGGTATTTGCTCAACGGCGCGTTCGACGCCGGCTCCATCGGCATCATCGTGGTGCTGCTGGCCAGCACGGTTCTCAACGCCGCTTACTTTGCGCCCGTGGTGTTCGACGCCTTCTTCGGTAAACCGTCGGCGGAGGACGCGAAGCACCGTTTCAAGGAAGCGCATCCGGCGATGGTGATTCCGCTGAGCATCACTGCCGCCATCTCGGCTGTCATCGGGTTTTACCCCGACTTCTTCATGCAGTTTGTAAAGGCGGTCCTGCCATGAAACTCGTTGCTCTCATAGATTATCTCCGGAACCGGCTGAAGACCGTCGTGCGCGTCTGCTTCGCGCTGCTGGCGGTGCTGGTGTTGATGGACGCGATCCCGGCCATCGTGGACAAGGAGCATGCTCACACATGGGTCGAACACATTCCTGGCTTCTGGGCGCTCTGGGGTTTCATCGGTTGCGCGGTGCTGATCATTGCGTCGAAATGGTTCGGTCACCTCGGCATCATGACACGGGAGGATTACTACGATGAGTGACCTCTGGATTCATCCCGCGCTGATCCTGATTCTCGGAAGCGTGCTGATTCCGCTGGTGCCGGCGCGCTTGAAGAAGGCGTATCTCTTCCTCATTCCCGTGCTGGTGTTCGCGCGCATCGTCGGCATGGCCAAGGGGACGTTTGGCGTGGTGCAGTTCCTCGACTGGACGCTGACGTTCGGGCGCGTGGACGCGCTGAGCTCCGTCTTCGGCTACATCATGAGCCTGATGTGCGTCGTTGGGACGCTCTACGGGCTGCACGTGAAAGACAACGCCCAGCATGTCGCTGCGTGGATTTACGTCGCCGGTTCGATTGGCTGCATCTACGCCGGAGATTTCATCACGCTGTTCCTGTTCTGGGAACTGATGGCGTTCTCGTCGGTCTTCCTGATCTGGCTCCGCCGCCGGCCGGAATCACTCGGCGCGGGCTATCGCTATTTGCTCGTCCACGTCGCGGGCGGCGTGCTGCTGCTGGCGGGCATGGTGATCCATTGCAAGGCGACGGGCAATTGGTCGTTCGTTGCGTTCGACGTGCAACAGCCGACGCTCGCGGCGTGGCTGGTGCTTGCCGGCTTTATCCTCAACGCCGCCGTGCCGCCGCTCCACGCGTGGCTGCCGGACGCCTACGGCGAAGCGACTTTCAACGGCTCCGTCTTCCTCTGCGCGTTCACGACGAAGACTGCGGTCTATGCGCTCTGCCGCGGTTTCCCCGGCATGGAAATCCTCGTGCCGCTTGGCGTCATCATGGCGCTCTATGGCGTCGTCTATGCGGTGTTGGAGAACGACTGCCGCCGGCTGCTCGCGTATCACATCATCAGCCAGGTCGGCTACATGGTGGCCGGCGTCGGCCTCGGCACGCAGATGGCCATCAACGGCGCGTGCGCCCACGCGTTCGCGCACATCCTTTACAAAGGGCTGCTCTTCATGGGCTGCGGCGCGGTGCTGCACATGACCGGCCAGAGCAAGTTTACGGAACTCGGCGGCCTCTACAAGAAGATGCCATGGACGTTTGTCTTCACGCTCATCGGCGGCCTCTCGATCTCGGCGTTCCCTCTCTTCAGCGGGTTCGTCAGCAAGTCCATGATCGTCTCGGCCGGGCTTGAGGAACACAAATTGTGGGCTGGCTTCCTTCTCATGCTCGCGTCGGTTGGCACGTTCCTGCACACCGGTTTGAAGGTGCCCTACTTCATTTGGTTTGGGAAAAACAACTGCAAGAAGGAGACGTGGGACCGCGCCGCCGAGCCGCCGTGGAACATGAACGCTGCGATGATTGTCGCGTCCGTGCTTTGTATCTTTATCGGCTGTTACACGCCGTATCTTTACAAGATGCTGCCGTATCCCGAAGTGGCCGGCGCATTCCATCCTTACACCTCCTACCACGTCTCCGAGACGCTTCAGCTTCTGCTGTTCACCGCCGTTGGCTTCTTCTGGCTCGTCAAGAAACTGGAGCCGGAGCCGACGATCAGCCTCGACATGGATTGGTTCTATCGCATGGGCGGCCGCATCTTCCTTGCGATCGCGCGGAAGCCGATCCAGCTCGCGGACAACTTCGTCGGTGAGGTCTATCGCATCGCCGGCCTCATCCCGCTGATGATCTCCGCGCGGCTGGCGGGCAAGTTCGACAACCGTGTCATTGATGGCGCGGTGGACGGGCTGGCGGAAACCATTCGCGCCATCGGCAGCCGGCTCCGGCTTGTCCAACGGGGGCAGATGCAGGAAAGCCTTGCGCTGGCCTTTGTCGTTGCGGCTGTTCTCATTGTTCTCTTTCTCCTGTCGCATAACGCTTTCGCAAGATGACCCTCCCAGCCTCCAACATGGACTTCCCGATTCTCAGCGTGCTGATCTTCAGCCCGCTCGCGGCGGCTGCCGTCGCGGCGATGATCCGCAACGAGAACCTCCTGCGCTGGTGGACGCTCGCGTTCACGACGGTCGCGGCGGCGTTTTCGTTGCTGCTGTGGCAGCGGTTCGACGCAACGACGGCGGCGTTCCAGTTCACGGAACACGCCGCGTGGGTTCCGTCGCTGAAAATCAATTACGCCGTTGGCATTGACGGTATCAGCCTGCTGCTGGTGCTGCTGACGACGCTGATCATGCCGCTGTGCGTGCTTTGTTCGTGGCGCTATATCACCACGCGCGTTCGGGAGTTCATGGTCTGCCTCTTGATTATGGAGACGGCGATGGTCGGCGTGTTCTGCGCGTTGGATTTCATCCTCTTCTTCGTCTTCTGGGAGGCGATGCTGATTCCGATGGCGCTGCTCATCGGCATCTGGGGCGGCCCGCGCAAAATTTACGCCGCGATGAAGTTCTTCGTCTATACCATGACCGGCTCGGTGTTGTTGCTGGTCGCCATCATCGCGCTCTATCTGAAGGTTGGCAGCTTCAGCATCCCCGACATGATGGGGCGCAACTACCCGGCGGATTTCCAGTGCTGGATCTTCCTGGCGTTCTTCATCTCGTTCGCGATCAAGGTGCCGATGTTCCCGTTCCACACGTGGCTGCCCGCCGCCCACGTCGAGGCGCCTACGGCCGGCAGCGTGTTGCTCGCCAGCGTCCTGCTGAAGATGGGCACCTACGGCTTCCTGCGGTTCTCGTTGCCGATCACGCCTCACGCCACGCAGGTCTTCGCGCCTTACATCCTCTGGCTGTCGGTTGCCGCCATCATTTACGGCGGCCTGACTGCGCTGGCGCAGAGTGACCTTAAAAAGCTCGTGGCGTATTCGAGTGTCAGCCACATGGGCTTCGCGACGTTCGGCATCTTCGCGCTCAACGTAAACGGCATCGAGGGTGCGACGCTGGTGATGATCAACCACGGTGTCACCACCGGCGCGCTATTCATCGCTGTCGGCATCATCTACGAGCGCCTGCACACGCGCGACCTCGGCGAGACGGCGGGGATGGGCAAGTTCATGCCGGTGTTCGCCGGGTTTCTCGGCGTCTTCTGCCTGTCGTCATTGGCGTTTCCCGGCACCAACAGCTTCATCGGCGAATTTCTTGTTCTGGCAGGCGGCTTCAAGGTTTCCATACTAATGGTGCTCTGCGCCGTGCCCGGCGTGGTCGCTGCTGCCGCCTACATGCTCCGCATGTTGCAGAAGGTCGCCTACGGACACGTGAACAATCCGGACCATTCGCACTTGGCTGACTTGAACCTGCGCGAGATTGTCACGCTCGTGCCGCTGCTGGTCTTTGTCTTCTGGATCGGCCTTCATCCACAGCCGTTCCTCCACGTCATGCACGCCAGCGTGCAACACCTCCTGGAACAAGCCAACGGCCCGTTGGCGCACGCTGCCGTCGCGCTCCGGTAAAAAGCCATGACCACTTGCACTTTCACGGCCTTTCTTCCCGAGTTGGTCCTGCTTGCAGGCGCGTTTGCCTTGTTCCTCATCTGCCTCGGCGATTCCCGCGCACGACAGGCGAGGTTCGCCGCGTTGATCGTTTCGGTTGCCGCGATCATCGCATGTGGGCTTTGCCTGGGGCAGCAGGCGGTTCTCTTCAATGGCGCGTATCGCGTGGACGCGTTTTCCCAAATCCTCAAACTCGTCTTCGCCTTTGGCTTCACGCTGGTCTTGCTGCTCAGCGGCGGACTCTCTGATATCCGCGACGACGTGAAGCCCGAATACTACCTCTTCCTTACGCTCAGTGTGTGCGGGCTTGTCATGCTCGTGAGCTGCGTGGACATTATCACGCTCGTCGTCGCCTTGGAGTTGTCGTCGTTCCCCCTTTATCTGCTGGTGCCGATGCGCCGCGAGCGCCCAGGCCAGCGAAGCCAGATGGAGTCGGCGATCAAATACATTATGTTCGGCATCGCGGCCAACGGCATCATGCTTTTTGGTTTGAGTTACCTTTTCGGTCTGACTGGCACCACTTCGCTGCCGGTGATGGTAGAGAAACTGCGGCCCATCCTCCACACGCCGCTGGTCATTGCAGGCATTGCCATGACCTGCTGTGGTCTGTTCTTCAAGCTGGCTGTGTTTCCGTTCCACTTCTGGACGCCCGATGTGTATCAAGGCGCGTCCAACGAAACCGCAAGCCTCATCGCTTCTCTTTCCAAGATCGGCGCGGTGGCCGTGCTGGTGCGGTTCGTCTCGCTGGCGTCGCCGGATAGCCAGAGCCTCATCATCTTGCTGACGCTTCTTGCCGTCGCGTCCATGTTCTATGGCAACTTGATTGCGCTTGTTCAGAAGGACCTCAAGCGTCTGCTGGGATTCTCCGGCATCGCCCACGCCGGCTACGCGCTGGTGGGCTTCGTGGCGCTCGACAACGCCGGCTACACGGCTGCGCTCTATTACATCGTCGGCTACCTCTTCATGGTGCTTGCGTGCTTCGTCGTCATTTGCAAGGTCTCCAGTGACGGCGACAACGTCACGATGGACGAACTGGCCGGCCTGCATCGCCGCTCGCCGCTGCTGGCGCTGACATTGGTTGTGGGCATCTTCTCCCTCGCGGGCGTGCCGCCGTTCGTGGGCTTCATGGGCAAACTCACGCTCCTCTCCGCCGCGCTGGCCAAAGGCCACCTCTTTCTCGTCATCGTTACCGTGGTGAATACCGCCATCGCTATCTACTACTACCTCTGCATCATCCGCGAAGCCTGCTTCCGCGACGCCGGCAACCGCGCCGCTATCGTGCTCGACGGGTCCACGCGCGCCCTCTGCGTGCTGCTGATGGCTGGCATCCTAGCCCTCGGCGTGCTCCCCGCGCGCGTCCTCGACGGCGTCTCCTCCTCGCTCGCTTCTGTGAACCCGCCCACGACGACCGTCCGGCGCTGACGGTGGAGTGCGTTCTCCGAACGTGCTCGCCGTCCTTACCCACGACGACAACCACGTTCGGAGAACGCGGCCCACCCGTTACGTCATCACTAAAAGCGAAAGCCCCGCGTTTTTCGACACGGGGCTTCCCGGACGATGAAGATGTTGTTCATTGCGTTTACGGCCCATCTTGCTGGCCGCGTCGCTCCACCCGCCGGGGCCGAGCGGGCCGATGGCGGGAACGCGCATCCACACTCACTTACCGCTACGGACAGCTGGCTGCGCGTGAAAACACTCTATTGAGTGCGCGAAACTGCGCGAAGCTGGGTTGGGATCGGTGGCAATTGTTCTGTGACTTTCTTGTTAACTCTCGATGAATTTGCTGGTTGCGGTTTCTGGGCGGACTGTTGGCACGCGTCCTGCTTCTATCCTGGCAACGAGTGGCAAGGTAGGCAGAAGGACTTATCTGACTACGCTTCGGGACAGATAAACTGTGTCACAGGTGAAAAGTCTGGTTGAAGAGATCGGCAGTAAGAAAGGCAAGCTGTGAAAAAAACCAATTTCAGAATAACAATCGCCGCGCTTCTTGCGATAGTGGGGCTTTCGATTTTCGCGTTCTCATGCGCGACGTTAGATCGAGTCATTGTCGCCCCGCCGATGATTCCCGGCGCAAAATACGTCGGCATGGAAACGTGCCAGCCGTGCCACGAGAAGGAAGTGCGCGACTTTAAGTTTGCAGCCCACGCGCGCGTGGCCATTCCCGACGGCAAAGGCAAGCGCGAAGGCCAGGGCTGCGAGAGCTGCCACGGCCCCGGCAGCCTCCACGTCGAGGCCGGCGGCGAGCGCGGCAAGTTCATCATCAATCCAACCAAGAACCCCGAGGCCTGCTTCCAGTGCCATCTGGACAAACAGGCTGAGTTCAGCCTGCCGTATCACCATCCGGTCAAGGAAGGCCGGATGAACTGCACCACGTGTCATAACCCGCATGGCCATGACATCAAGCTTGGCAAGGGGCAGGTTGTTGGTCGCCTCAACGAAAACTGCTCACAGTGCCACCGGGAGCAGACGCGGCCTCATGTGTTCGCGCATGCAGCGCTTCGCGAGGGTTGCACGACCTGTCATGCCGTTCACGGTTCGATCAACTCGAAGATGCTGGTGCAGCGTGACAATAATCTCTGCCTGAAGTGCCACGCACAGGTGGGCGCTAATCCCGCGGGCGGTAACCCAGTGAGACCGCTCCTCATTGGTGGTGGTAATCACAATAGTTCCGCTGGCAGCCGTTTGGCACAGGGCAACTGTTGGAACGCGGGCTGTCACACAGCGGTTCACGGCTCCAACCTGAATCCGGCGTTCCGGTATTAATCTGAAAGGAAAGCTTCCATGAAAAACATCTCACGTATCATCGCAGCCGTTGTGCTTTCCTGTTGGTGGTTGACCGCGGGGGCCATTGCCGCCGAAGACGCGGCCAAGAAGGAATCGAATTCAGACACGGAAGTCGTGGTCACGCCCGTGGTGACCTACGTGGACGTGACCGGCAACAAGTCCAGTTTCCGCGAACATTGGTGGATGAAGGATGGCTGGAGCGGAGGCATTGATAAATTCAATTTCCACGGGAAGGTTGACAAAGATACGGACTTCAACGTCGAAGGCCGCGCCTTATACAACCAGCGCGATTATGATATCCGCATGGAGTTGGTGAGGCCGGACTTCGGATTCGTGAGAGCCGGTTTCTCCCAGTTCCCAAAATACTTTAATGACACGGGCATGTATTATTCGCGGTTCAGCACGCCGTCGTTCGCGCTGGGTGACGAGCCTTCGTTGAATATTGGCAAAATCTTCTTCGATGCCGGGTTGACGTTGCCCAACATGCCCAAAATTACGATCGGGTATGAGCATCAATTCAAGGATGGTTCCAAGAGCCTGCTGGAATCCGGCTCGGTTGTGCAAACCTTGCCGGCGGGGCCGCCCTATCCTGCGGGATCCACAACAAAAAAGATCTACCCCGCATTCAAGGACATTGACGAACGGGTTGATATTTTCAAGTTGGGGGTAGAGCACACCATCGGCGGGCTTAACCTGGGTGACGATTTTTACTTTGAGCAATATGCCAACAGCACGTATCGCCTGGATGATTCGACGTATACCCTGCCTGCCAACACGCTGAAATCCGTGTCGGTGGGGGAACAGTATCATCACGATATGTTCTCGAACGCTTTCCATGCGGATCACTATGTAAACGACAAGGTTTACTGGTCGTTGGGTTACTTGTTTACATCCATGGGCGGTGACGCAGGTGCTCAGGTGGATACGTTCTACGGTGCCGGGACGACCGCAGCCCAGCGCGACAAGTTCTTCCGCACGCAGCTTTCGGGCGATCCTGGGGTAAGGCTCAGTCAGGACTCGCATACCGCGAACATCAACTTGATGGTAGGCCCCTTCGATGGTCTCATGGCAAGCGTTGGCGTTCAGGCAGAGAAAGAGGACACCGACACTTCATCTTTTACCTATTATCCTGAAATCCCAGCCGGCAGCCCCATCATCGGCACAGTTCCCGCAAACGCTCCGTTTGCTCCCTTGGTTCCTGGTCCCGTTCGCAGGATTGTCACGACCGTGGACAAACAAGGTTTGGAGGAGCATGTGGGCCTTCGTTATACAAAGATCCCGTATACGACTATATACACGGAGGCAAAATGGGCCCAGGAGGACTACAACGATGACGCAAACCAGCAGGCGTTTGTTTCCCCATTTGGTGGTCCGGCCGGAGCTGGAGGAGGGTTTGGGCTTGATCTCCAGACCATCCGCCAGGAATACACGGCGGGGTTTGCCACGTCGCCTTGGGCACGGATGACTTGGACGACCCAGTATCGGCATAAGCGCATAGATAATCTGACGAATACCCGTTACAACATTGCGGGTATGTCCAGTTATGCGGGAACGCTTCAGGATCAGGAATTCACTGAAGACGAAATCAGCACCAAGCTGACATACCGTCCTTTTTCGAAGGTCGCTCTCACTTTGAAATATCAATTGGTTTCAGAGGATATTTATAACACGACCCCTGCTCAAGCAGGTAGTGGCACCTTCACGGCGACCCCCGCAGGCACCATCCAAGCATTCAATTACTACGCAAACATCTACAGCGCGAGCGCCACTGTAACGCCGATGAACCGCCTCTACGTTACGGGGTTGGTGTCTTATCAGGACAGCAAGTCAAGCGCCTTTGACAATGGCGCGCCTTCGGTGGCGACTCCTTACAAAGGCAGTGTGTTGTCCGTGCTCGGCTATGCTGGTTACGCGCTCGACGACAAGACTGATTTGACGGCGGAATACAGTTATTCCCGCACGGATAACTACACGGAGAACGGCTACGGCACGTTTTCCACACAAACCAGCGACTACAGTCTTTCCTATGGATTGAACAATCAACTGCAGGGAGCAAGCCTGAAGTTGACTCGTCGCATTTCTGACACCATTTCGGTTGCCTTGAAGTATGGCTTCTACAATTACAAGGAAGACTACACAGGCGGCATCAACGACTACACAGCACATTTGGCTAGCGCTGCTTGCACGATTCGGTTTTGATACGTCCTCCACACCACGACACAGACATTTCGAGGAACCAACAACCATGAAAGCAACCCCAACCTTCCTTCTGGCATCACTGGTTTCGTTTACCACTGCCACCTTCGCCGAGCCAGCCGCCGGCCAGCCACTTGCTGTGGATCTCGGCAAAGGCGTCAAGCTGGAGATGGTCTGGGTTGCGCCGGGCGAATTCGACATGGGCGCCACCAACGACGGCGATGACGCCAAACCCGTCCATCACGTCAAGCTTACCAAGGGTTTCTGGATGGGCAAATACGAAGTCACCCAGGAACAATACGAAGCTGTCACCGGCAGGAACCCCTCCGGCTATAAAGGCGCACGCAATCCCGTTGAGAACGTGAACTGGTCCGACGCCGTTGCCTTCGCCACCAAGCTCAACGGCATGGGCATCCTGCCTGCGGGCGCCGCGTGCCGTTTGCCAACAGAAGCGGAGTGGGAATACGCCTGCCGCGCGGGCAGCACGACGCGGTTTTATAACGGCAACGGCGAGGTGGAGTTGGCGCGCATTGCATGGTATGGCGCGTCGCGTGTGTTGCTCTATGGCGGCAACGCGGGCAAGAACCCACATACGGTCGGCGAGAAAGAACCGAACAAGTTCGGCATCTACGACATGATCGGCAACGTATGGGAGTGGTGCTCCGACTGGTATGGACCTTATCATGGCGGCGGCGCGGTGGACCCGACGGGTCCCGCCACCGGTTCCAAGCGTGTGCGTCGTGGCGGCGCGTTCCCGAATGCGCAGGGTTTCCTCGGGTCGGCTCCTCGTGGGGCCAGCGCTCCTCTGGATAAAGTCAGCGCATTCGGGTTTCGCGTCGTCTGCAGCCCGCCACAGTAGTTCGTTTTACGATCCGACGGTGTTTCATGATCACGCGACTGAGAATGGGGGTCATCTTGGTGGTGATAGTGCTGTTGATCGTGCTGGCCACGGCCTACATGATTTGGCGCGCGAGCTGGCTGCCGCCACTGTGAGTCTTTGGACGAAGGACAGGCGACCAGCTACGGAATCAAGCTGAACTTCTGCAAACGGCGCCGTAATGCGTCGCGCTCGATGCCCAGCAGTTGCGCGGCTTGCGTCTGATTGCCCCCCGCACGCTCCACCGCTTGACGGACCAGTTCCCGCTCCACGTCCTCCAGTTTGATGCCTTCCGCCGGCAACTCCGCCGCGGTCTGACCACTGGGTTTCGTCCCCGATCGAATCTCCGGCGGCAGATGCCTTGGCACCACCACCTCGTCGGCTTCCAGGAGGACAATGCGTTCGATGGCGTTGCGCAATTCGCGAACATTACCCGGCCAACGGCAATGTCGCAGTGCGTCTTGGGATTCGGGTGACAGCTGTTTGAGCGGCTTGTTGAATTCCCGCGCAAATCGCTGCAAGAAATGCTGCGCCAGGAGCACCGCGTCCGCCGGATGCTCGCGCAACGCTGGCATTCTTACCGAGATGACCTTGAGCCGGTAATACAAGTCCTGCCGGAACTCGCCGCGCGCGACGGCGTTTTCAAGGTTCTTGTTGGTCATGGAAATCATCCGGACATCCACGCTGATGTCGCGTGTGCCGCCGACGCGCCGGAACTGGCGCGTTTCCAGCACGCGCAACAGCTTCGCCTGCATGGAGAGCTTCATGTCGCCGATTTCATCGAGCAACAGCGTCCCGCCGTCCGCCAGTTCCATCAGGCCTTTCTTGGTGGTCTTCGCATCGGTGAACGCGCCGCGCTCATGTCCAAACAACTCGCTCTCAAACAGGTTCTCCGCAACGGCCGAGCAATTGATGTCCATCAACGGTTGATTGGCGCGTGTGCTGTCGAAGTGGATCGCGCGCGCGGCCAGTTCCTTGCCCGTGCCGTTCTCGCCTTCGATGAAGACGGTGGTCGCGTTGCTTTGGGCGATCTTGGTGATCAGTTCTCGCACCGTTCGCATCGCGGGGCTGTCGCCCACAAGGTTGTTCACGTCGAATGTGCGGTGTTGCTGGCTGCGCAGCCGCGTCACTTCGCGGCGCAGCTTCAAGTCCTCGATGGCCTTTTCCAACTCGACCCGCACCTCTTCAAACTCGAACGGCTTGCACAGGTAGTTGTGCGCGCCCAGCCGCATGCACTCCACCGCGCGGGCCACGCCCGTGTCAGCGGTCACCACGATCACAGCCACCTCGCGCTCCAGCTTCTTGATTTCTTGGAGCACCCGCACGCCGTCCATGCCGGGCAAGCGCATGTCCAGCAGCACCACGTCATGGCCGTCCTGTCGCAACAGGTCCAGCCCTTCCTCGCCGCTCGCCGCGCACTCCACCTCGTAACCGTCGCGCGACAGTTTCTGTTCGAGCGACCAGCGGACGAGCTTCTCGTCGTCTATCACCAATACTTTGGCCTTCGGCATAAGAGTTTCTTCAGCGTTTCGGACCAGCCGGCTGCGGCCCAGTTGTCTTGGCGGCCTGTAGCGTCGCCACAGCCTCATGATAAGCATCGCAGACGGAGTCTTTGCAAACCAGGAATTCGATGGTGAACTCCGTGCCTTTGCCCGGCTCGCTTTTGACGGAGATGTTGCCGCCGTGCTTTTCCACGATCGTGCGGGTGATGGAAAGTCCCAGGCCCGTGCCGCGATGTTTCGTTGTAAAGAATGGCGAGAAGATGCGGTCCATGTGATCGGCGGGAATCCCGATGCCGGTGTCGCGAATCGTCAGCCGCACCGCCGGCTGTGGTTTGATGGCATCGCGACCGGCCGGGGCATCGTTGTTCGGAGCCAGCAAAGAACCCGCAACAGCCGGCCACTCGATCAGTTCGGCGCCCACCGTCAGCGTGCCGCCGTCGGGCATCGCCTGGATGGCGTTGATCATGATGTTCAGGATGACCTGTTGCACTTGCTGGCTGTCAATACAGATCGGCGGCAAGTCCGACGGACAGTTCTCGATAATTCGGATGTGCTGCTTTTGCGCGTCGGGCCGCACGAGCGCCAGCATTGGCTCGATCATTCCGCAGACGTCGCAGGGCGCGATTTGAGGTTCGCGGAGGCGCGCGAAGTCCAGCAGGTTGCGAAGCGTGGAGTTCAGCCGGGCGATTTGCTGGTGAATCTCGCGAACCACCTCGCCATACTGGCTCTTGCTGTCGCTGATTTCTGACAACACTTCCACGGCTGCGCCGATGCCGGCCAGCGGGTTGCGGATTTCGTGGGCAATGCCGGAAGCCAACTCGCCGATGGTGGCGAGTTTGCTGGCTTGCTGGATCTGTTTCTCGTGGGATTCCTGGAGTTCACGCCGGGCGGTGTCGAGGCTGCCCACCATGGAATCAAACCCGCGGCCCAGTTCGTTGATCTCGTCCTGCCCCTCCGGCCTGACGCGGACAGTGAGATCACCCGTCTGCACCTTGCGCATTTGTTGGAGGAGTCCGCTGACGGGTTGGGTGACGAACCGCACGATGAGCAACCACAGCACGACGCTGACCAACACGAAGATAATAACGCCGTAAATGATCAACAGGTTGCGGTTGTCGGCGATGGCGGCTTCGGCGGGTGCCATGGATTTCTCCAATACAATCGCGCCCAGAAACGGTTTGTCCTTGCCGTGACATTTTTCACATTTAGCGTCGTTCCGCACTGGTCGCATGGTGACAGCCAGACGTTGTCCTCGCTCGTCGCGTGTGCCATGCAAGATGTGGTCGCTGGTGAACAGTCCGGTCGGCGTTTGAAGAGTTGTCAGTCCGACTTCCGGCGAGTTGTCGGAGAAGACGACCCGGCCGCTGACGTCAATGATGCGGCCATGGACGATCTCATGGGAGCCTTTCAAATCCAGCAGGAAGCGTTGCGCCTCAGAATGCCGGCCGCTGAGCATGACGTCTTGCATGTATTCGTGAACCAGACTGGTGGTCAGCGCGTTCTGCGCCAGCGTGCGCTCATGCCACCATGTGCTCTGGATGCGGATCACGAAGTAGGTGTAGATGGCAATGACCACCGCAACAGTCAGGCCAACCGCAAGAAGCGTCTTCGCGGTGAGGCTGCCGCGTAACATCATTCCCAATTTGTTTCCTAGCGATTGCATGAACGGACAACGAGGCAGATCGGTTTACGCATTGACCAAGCAGCCAATACCATTCACACAGGGTCTGTAAACCGCAAGTAGTTCTTCACTTGCCCGGAGGTTTTGCCGGGTGAGGCAATCCATAACAACTCAAAGTGGTAATGCTTGCCCCGGATCGTCACGCTGTTCTCGGATCAGCGAGAACAATCCGTGCTCGTTGAAAAAGCATCCTTCACTCTTTGATACCGCCGCTGGCTGAGTTCTCAGCCTTGTATGGCTGGCGGTTGTTTCCGGGCCGCCATTTCTGATCGTGGCAGGAAAAGATAAATCATCACGCTGACAATGATGAATGGCAACGCCAGCAGGAAGAGCGAGGTCAGCAAACCTTCCTGACCGACGAGTTCGATTTTGTAGGTTGTGAAGCCGCGCAGGCTCTTGGAGAAAAGCTGCCCGCCGATGACCACGTTCCAACGCATTGCAAAGATGCCGATCAACACCAGCAGGCTGCATAAGAAGTAAACCACCTGACGCCGCCTGGAGCCTTCTTTGTAAACAATCATGCTAGCCAGCGAGATGCCCGGCAGGATCATGCCGAGGAAGATTTGCAGCACGAACAGCGAGAAGATCAGCTTGCCCGACGCCAGCAACACCAGCACATCCAGCGACTCATCCGCGATGTAAAGACGGTGAATCCAATCCAGCGCCTCGACCGAGAAATCTATCACCAGCGCCGTTAAGAGACACTTGCCGATTGTCTCAAGGCAGGCCATGTCCACGGACACACGACGGATCCAGCATGTCACCAGATACAAGAACATCAGCAACGCAATGCCGGAAACCATCGCCGAGAAGATGAAAATGATCGGCATCAGCACCGTGCCCCACCATGGATTGGCCTTCACGGAGCCGAAAATGAATCCGACGTAGCCATGCAGCAGGAACGCTGACGGAATGCCGATGATGGTGATCGCGCGGCCGACCTTGTCGTCGAAGCGCAGCGCGTCTTCTGACACGTCGCGCACCCCGAGCGTCAGAAAGCTGTAGAGGAGCCGCTTCCAGCCCGTCGCGGTGTGTGACCACTCGACGAAATCCTTCCGGTAATCGAACCACAACTCCAGCAGTAGCACGGCCATCAGATACCACGCATAGACGAAACCAAAAATCGCCATCGGCGATGTCAGGTGCGGCGTCAGCATGACCTCGAAGCATCGCTCCGGGTGACCGAGGTGAAACAACAACGGCAACGGCGCCACCAACAGGAACGCCAGTGACGTCAGCAGCGAGAGCCGATACGTGGGCTGCAACGACTTCACACGGAACACCCGTTCCAACGACGCCATAATGAACGCGCCCGCCACCAATCCCGTGATGTAGGGATAGCAGACGATCAACACGCTCCAGAGCAGATTCAACTCGTTCGGGTAGATGAATCCCTGCATGTGCTTCAGCAGGTCGTCGAAATACATGTGGGTCTCCAGCAAAATCGGTGACAGCATCATCGAACCTCTCCATCCAGCCCCGCGTAAAACACGCGCGGCTCTGTGCCCAGGTGCGGCTTGAGTGTTTGCAGTTTGCGGCTCTCGTAAAACTTGCGCAGCGGATTGTCTGGCGACGGATTCTTCAAATCACCGAAGATGCGCGTGCCGGTCGGGCAAACCTCCACGCACGCCGGCTTCAGCCCGCGCGTGATGCGGTGATAGCAGAGCGTGCATTTTTCCGCCGTGTGCGTCACCGGGCTGATGAATCGGCAGCCATACGGACACGCCTGCACGCAGAAGCCGCAGCCGATGCAGTATTTCACGTCCACCAGCACCACGCCGTCCGGCGAGCGGAACGTTGCGCCAACCGGACAGGCTTGGTCGCAGGGCGAATGCCGGCACAGGTTGCAAAGCTTTGGGACAAAAAACGATTTCAGAATTTCCTGCTTCGGAACCGGCGACAGCGGAAACCCGCCGATGCTGCCGTTGGGCGAGTCCACCACCGTCTCGCCGCGAGCCATCATCACGCCGGCCTTCGGTTTCTTGATGATGTAGCGTTCCACCCA
>Ga0172379_10000578_pt1 | contig 89783 bp, 80 predicted proteins | sample GrowelOW334metaG_FD_119756 | JGI IMG/M metagenome (GOLD analysis project Ga0172379, IMG submission 119756) | Groundwater microbial communities from an aquifer near a municipal landfill in Southern Ontario, Canada - Groundwater well OW334 metaG | ecosystem: Environmental > Aquatic > Deep...
TTGGGAGCAGAAGATCGGAGGTTCAAATCCTCTCATCCCGAAGGGAAGGGATCATAGCTCAACTGGATAGAGCAACTGCCTTCTAAGCAGTAGGTCGGGCGTTCGAGTCGCCCTGGTCCCATCATTATAGCATAAGGAATTACGTTTTTACCTGGAAGCCTGAAAGGCCCTATTCACGTGCTTTTTCACGCGTCGCAGAAACCCACTCCAGGAGGTTTTTATGCGAGGGCCATTCCAGATCACCAAACGAACCTACAAGGGTATCTCATCGTTCTACGCCCGGTTTCAGAATCCCGATGGTAGTATTATCAAGGAAGTCAAACTCGAGAAGGCTCGGAGCAGGACAGCCGCCGCTCTGGAAGCCAAAAAACTGCTCGATCTTGGAATTCTGCCCAGCGCGGATGATCCATTTATTATCGACTTTGTCAAAGACTTTTGGTCCGATGACTCCCTGTATGTCCGCTACAGGGCTCGCCATGGTCTCAACATGTCCAAGCGATATATTGAAGACTCAAGGAATGCAGTTCTCACCAGGTTCGGCAAAATACTCAAAGACAAGCGTCTTTCTGATCTATCACCGCTTCTTGTCGAAAAAGGCATCGATGCACTCGATCGCTCTGGCCTCGGCCCTCGCTCAATAAACATTGCCCTTCAAGCACTCAAGGTTCCTGTCAGTTGGCATTCGAAAATGCACAGAATTCCCAACCCCCTGCAGTATGTCCTCAAGGTAAAGGAAACCACGAGGGAATGCAGCGCACTTTCGCCATTGGAAGTGAGCAGGCTGCTACAGATCGAGGATGAAACACTGAGAGCAAAGGGGGCAATCCTTCTTGGGGCGCTCTGTGGCCTCAGGCTTGGCGAGATCCGCGGGCTTCAGTGGTCCGATGTCGATTTCGAGAGACGCCTGATCAACGTCAACCACAACGTGCCTACTGGCTCCAAAGACGTCAAACAGCCCAAGTGGGGGTCGGCAAGGACCGTACCCCTTCCTTTAGCCCTGGCAGAGATCCTTAAGAAGATCCCCGATATGCCCGATCATTCGCCGCTCTTTGTTATCTACAACCAGGCTCACACCGATGCTCCCGTCGATATCACCACCATCCACCGTGCCCTTGAAAGGATGCTTAAAAAAGCAGGTGTCGATGCAAAGGTAAAACGGGCCAGGCATCTTTCCATCCATAGCCTGCGCCACACCTTTATCACCTTGTCCAGGTTGGGAGGTTTGCCTGATTTCCTCGTCCAGAGGCTGGCAGGGCATAAATCGGCACAGATGATGGAACGCTATTCCCATGCCAAGAACATCATCGACTACGATGCCGCTCTGTCCAAATTCCAGAAAGTTCTTGATGATGCTGAAGAAGGGGATGTCGATAGCCGTCGGGAGAAGAAAGCCTAGGTCATAAGAAGAATGATAAGGTTGCGTGCTTTATACAAGGCCGCAGCCTTATTTGGGTTAACAGAAATATCTATAATTACCTGCGCATTGCGAGTGCGACTAGAAGGCTATCTTTCCGTATCTCGTAAAATCAGTTTATTCTCTATTTCCTTATACGTCAATGCTTTTTAATGGCACCCCGCATTTTCCCGTATCATTAAAAATCGCCAATATTTCACACTTTTCATTTCACACTTTTGTTAGATGTAATAGTTTCTAAAAAATTGAGCAATTCGCAATAGCGAAAAAGGCTATCAGGAACTCCCGGTCTTGGTTTGGGCAAACCAAGACAATGAGGCTCTTGTAGCCAAGTACAATGATTGTATCTTGCTTAAAGAAAAGCTTCTCAATTTCTTTGCAGATCTAAATCTCTGCTCTAGATGCTCGAATGCCTGACAATTTGTTTTAAAAATTATTATTAAAACTTGACACCAAAATTTAAATGCCTAACTATATACATCGATTTAATACCATCAGATAGTATACTGCTAATTTCTAGAAATTTTTGTGGAGGATCAATATGGATAGTCTTAGCTTTCTGATCAAAGCGCGCATTGATACACTACCAGATTCAGAAAAGAAGATAGCAGCCTATATCCTTAAGAAAGGACGCCAAGTTGTATACATGAATGTAACTGAGCTTGCAGCACGATCCTCTTCTAGTCAGTCAGCGGTAATACGACTTTGCAAAAATCTTGGCATACCGGGTTTCAATGAATTTAAAATAATGCTCGCCAGAGATGTATTCGGTTCAAGGGATGATGAAAATGATGCAGAAGTCGAATCACGTCTGCAAACTAACTCATCAGATATTATAGATAATGTAATTTCCAGTTTGGCTCAAGGTATTGAGGATCTTCGTTCAGTTGTTGATGCACCAACATTGGATTCTGCAGCTGAGCTGATCGAAAAATCTGCATATATTCAGCTCTTTGGTGTTGGAACATCAAGCTTTGTTGCACTTGATTTTTATCACAAGCTTAATCGACTCGGTTATCGATGCAGCTTTATCCAGGACATCCATCTGCAACTTTCTGCGGCGTGCGCGCTTGGGGAAGGTACTGTTGGAATCTTTGTGTCATATTCAGGGGAAACCCCGGAAATGGTACGTGCAGCGCGATCAGTCCTTGCTAGCAGAGGTAGGATACTCAGCCTTACGGGAAGGGGGAATAATTCGCTTTCAGATATCGCTGATGTGCGATTATGCGTTCCTGTTTCCGAATCAGTAATGCGGCAGGGGGCAAGTTCCTCGAGAATTGCTCAGCTTGCAATCATTGATATGCTGTTTTCGGTTCTTGTTATGAGGAACCCTGAGCGAGGAATTGAGATGCTTGAAAAAACTCTGCTAATAACACAAAACCATAATAAATAAAGAAATATTGATATAATGGTGACTAGTGAAACATTAAAATTATTTTTTAAAATAAAATATTGACACTAGCCGAATATCAAGAGATAATCCTTTTACCTATAGGAGGCCTATGTGAAAAAACTACTATTTGTAGTTCTTGCATTCATGATTGTCTGCTCCATTCCTGTTGCCGCTCAAGCAAGCGGCAAATTCTTGAATACGGAGATCAGAATTCTTGCTGGCAGCATCCCTTGGACAGACTATATTAAATCTAAGCTGCCTGAGTTTACACAAAAGACGGGCATCAAGGTGGCTCTAGAAGTCTATCCTGAAGAAATCTTGCGCAATAAGATTACCGTTGAACTCACTGCGCGTAATCGAGATCTCGATGTTTATACAATGAGCCCGCCTCAGGAGACCATGCTCTTTGTAAAAAACGGATGGCTATCGCCTCTTGATGAGTATGTAGCGGCTTCGCCTGAATATGATATCGCCGATTATATTCCTTCTGCATTGGCCGGAGGGAGGGTAGCTGGAAAACTCTACGCCATTCCCTTATTCACCGAGCGTCCAGTTCTTTACTATAGGACTGATCTCCTTGCAAAAGCAGGAATTAAGCCACCCAAAACATTTGATGAGCTCGTGGCAGCTGCAAAAAAATTGCACAATCCCTCCGAAAGAATCTATGGGTTTGCAGAACGTGGCGCTGGAAATGCTGCAGTAACTCAATTTGTCACATTCCTTCGTGGGTTTGGGGGCGATTACCAATCTGCCGATAAACGAACTGCTACTATCAACACTGCAGAAGCCCTTGTAGCTTACAAATACTATGGAGATATTTTGCGTAATTTCGGCCCTCCTGGAGTACTCAACATGAACTGGGGCGAAACTTCCAACCTATTTTCGCAAGGGCTCGTAGCGATGCGCATCGATAATGATAGCCAGTTCCTGCAAGTCACTGACAAATCAAAGTCACTTGTTTGGGATAAAGTAGGATTTGCGACAGTTCCTGCTGGTCCATTCGGGCTTTCTTCATGCAACGTAGCACCCTGGGCTGTCGCTGTTCCGACGTATTCCACAAAAAAAGCGGCTGCTTGGGAATTTGTGAAATGGGCTACAAGCAAGGAAATTTCTCTCGGTGCAATGCAAGCGGGGCAGTTTGGCGCAAGGCAATCTGTTTGGAAGAACCCTGAAGCTACAAAAGGTCTTCCTGCCGACCTTGTTGCTGCAGTTCAAGGGAACATGGGAACCAAGTATTCAGAAGAACGCCCGATTATGGTTCAAGTCGGCAAAGCTCGCGATATAATTGGCAAGGTGATACAGGCTGCAATCGAAGGCAAGAGCGATGCGGAAGTAAAATCGATCGCTGATAAGGCAAATGCAGAATTCCAAGCTTTGCTGGATCAGGACTATAAGTAATCGTTTGAATTAGCATAATTTGTAGCGCAGCATGGCAGTCAAACTTTGTTCATCGAAGCTTGACTGCCGATTGCGCGATTTTGGAAAAATCAATAAGAGGTGGAGAATGGCAAAGACTCGGCAAAGCGAAGCAGAGAAGTATGCATTTGTCGGCCCGGCAGTACTCTATGCTGTGGTGATGATAATTGCTCCTCTCCTCTATACATTTTTCCTCAGTTTTCACGAATGGTCCATGTCGGGAATTGAGAAACCCATTTTTGTATCGTTTAAAAACTTTGCCGAGCTTTTTAAAGACGAGAGGTTCCTAGCATCTATTGCAAGAACATTCATTTTCTCTGCTATGGCCTTACCGCTTGAACTTGTCCTGGGAATCGCTACCGCTTTGCTTTTGAACAGAAAATTCGTAGGAAAAAATATAGTTAAGACTCTTTTCCTTCTGCCGATGGTAGCCACTCCGGTATCGGTGGGACTGGTTTGGATGCTTATTTACGAGCCAACTATTGGTTTTGCTAATACCCTAATCGCTATGCTAGGCATCAAGCTAATGCCAGTATGGCTCGGTTCTACCCAAATGGCTCTTTTTTCCTTGGCTATAGTTGATATCTGGCAATGGACCCCCATGATCTCACTTATAGTGCTTGCCGGCCTAAGCGCCTTACCAAGTGAACCGTTTGAGTCAGCAAAAGTTGATGGTGCAACCAAAGGGCAAACACTCTTCAAGATCACATTACCCATGCTTGCTCCGACGATCAGTGCCGCGATGCTTCTTAGGCTGATTGATGTATTAAAAACCTTCGATATTATCTATTCGACCACGAAAGGCGGGCCTAATTTTTCAACTGAAACATTGAATATCTATGCCTTTGCACAGGCGTTCCAATATTTTACATTGGGGTCCGCGTCAGCAGTACTCGTTGTATTTTTTATGATCGTGCTTGCTACGAGCATCGTTTTTATTATTCTTAGGAATAAGTTCAAGGTGGAAATGTAATGAAAGGAGAACAGACAAATTTTAAAAGAAATATGTCCGCACTGAAAAGAGCCAAATCAGTCGGGTACTATATTCTCGTATATGGCATCATGATCTGTGTCATTTTCCCATTTTTATGGATGGTGCTTTCCTCATTCAAGACACAGGTTGAGATGATGGATGCAAAGAAATTCTTCACCTTTATTCCTACGCTGCAAAATTATCGCGATGTGTTCGAACGCTATAATTTTTCAGCGCCTATCATCAACAGTCTTATAATAGCGGCCGTTTCAACGACACTTGCGCTTATGCTGGGAGTACCAGCATCGTATGCTATCGCTCGATATCGGATGACAAAACTATCTATTGTACTGTTGATAGTTAGGATGATTCCTGCCATTACCTTTCTTGTGCCCTGGTACATTATTTTCAGCATGCTTGGCATTATCGACACGTATCTATCCATGATCCTTGCGCATATGCTAGTAGCGTTACCATTTATTGTGTGGATCATGGTGCCCTATTTCGAAACGATCCCGAGAGAAATTGAGGAATCAGCATTTGTTGATGGTAGTGGAAAGTTTCGAACCTTCTTCCAGATTGTTCTGCCGCTTTGCGGACCTGGAACGGTTACCGCAGCAATTCTTTCATTTGTTTTTTCTTGGAATAATTTTATGTTCGGAATAATTCTCTCAGGTCGGAAAACTAAAACGCTTCCAATAGCTATCTATGGATTTCTTTCATATACCGATACTAACTGGGGTGGCTTAATGGCGGGTTCAGTCATCATCACTGCGCCAATTATCGTGCTCTCTCTTTTTCTTCAGAAATATATTATACAAGGTCTCACTGCTGGCGCAGTCAAAGGATAATGTCGATGTCTGGAGATCTCCTTCTATCTATTGATATCGGATCCTCCTCATGTAAGGCTGGATTATTTGATTTTAATGGGAGATGCCTAGCTACCGCTAAAAGTCAGGTGTTGGCAAAATCAACCGAAAAGGGTACAGGGGCGAGAGAATATGATCCATATAATTGGCTTTCTGCCGCAAAAAAAAGCATCAGATCTCTCTCATTATCAATTGGAAACTTGTACGATAGAGTAGCTTGTATAGGATTGTCTGGTCAGATTGGAACGCATATTGTCACCACGAATAGCATGGAACCAATCTATCCTGCAATCAGTTGGCAAGATGGAAGAGCCTGGGAACAGGCTAATGAGCTCGCGCTGCAATATCCTGGATTTTTGCTTGATTCATTCATCGGCATGCATTTACCTCCAGGAACAGCATGGCCGATTCCAAGACTATTATGGATCAAAGCTAATGAACCACATCTTCTTAAAAAAACGAAATGGATACAACCAAAAGATTTTCTTTGCTATTACCTAACAGGCGAACTTGTCACGGATTATCTTAGCCTTCGCGGCCTCATGAATCCTTCTACCCATGAAATTCATTCTGAAGTTAACAATACAATTTTAGATTTACCTGATCTTCCAGCTATGTTGCCCGAGGCTCGTGAAGCCTGGGATATAGCTGGATACCTTAGAAAAAGTGTAGCAACCTCTTTAAAGCTAAAAGCTGGTACCCCAGTTGTTGTGGGTGCAGGGGACTTCCATTGTGCGGTACTAGGTTCCGGTATTATGGAACCAGGTACCGGTTTTAATGTAAGTGGAACCTCTGATCATATTGGTCTGCTTGTTGAAAAAGAAAATACTCACGCTAAATCTGAAGTACTTGGACGATATCCATCATTGCTTCCAGGCAAAGATATATTATATGGCGCCACATCCTCTTCTGGAGGAATGCTTGAATGGTTTGTAACGAATCTAGGAACAAAGAGAAAAATAGAGTCGTTTAGTCAGTACTTGGATCGTACTCTAAAAGGACAAACTCGATCAGGAGGAATTCTCTGCCTACCTTATTTGAATGGCGAGAGAGCTCCAATTTGGAATTCTGATGCAAGAGCTATTTTTGCAGGTATCGGTGCTGGTCATACAAAATCAGAAATGCTTTTATCGGTAATGGAAGGGGTTGCATTTAGTCTTTGCCAAAATAATGAAATATTAAAATCTATAGCTACACCATGTACACGCTTCCAGACATCAGGAGCTAGTGCGCAAAGTTGCGTCTGGAACAAGATAAAAGCGAACGTACTCAAATCTCGCATAGTGATTCTTGAAAGCCACGAAATATCATGTCTTGGCGCGGCGATGCTTGCAGCTGTTGGAGCAGGAATTTTCAAGGATACTAATGAAGCTTCGTCTGCAATGACCCATGAAACGTCAATAATTGATCCTGATCCAAAAACGTATGATTATTACGATGAGCTATTTAGCTGCTATCAACAAGAATATGTCGCTAATATCGATATATTTCATAGCCTAGCGACGATACGAAAAAGGTGAACCTATGAATAATAATGAAAAAGAAACTTTGAAACAGCCAATAGTAATAATTGGGGCAGGTAAGACAGGAAGAGGATTCATTGCCAGACTTGTAAGTCTCAGCAAGCAACCAATAGTCTTTATTGAACGCGATGAGGTTTTGATAGAGAGGCTCAATTCTCAAGCAAAGTACCAAATATCATTTTTTGGAGGGCAACGTAATACTTTAGAAATAGCAGGTTTCAATACTTATTTATCTGCAAGTACATCTGCACTTAATGCAATGGCATCTGCTGCGTTAATAATCGTCAGCGTCGGAGTATCAAATTTTGATAAGATTGCGCCAGATCTAGCAAAAGCAATCCAAAAAAGGCTATCAGAAAAGAAAAGTATGAGACTTCCAATTATCACGGCCGAAAATGCTGTAGATCCTGCAAAGAAATTAACCGCAGCTATCTCTTCCTTCAAAGGAAGTACTAATATAAAAGTATTTTCTGAAGCATTTATTGTTGCTGAATCGGCAATATTTTGTACAACAATCGAAAAAGAAAAGAATTCTCTGGATATAAAATCAGAAGATTTCGATATTCTGCCTTTTGATGCCAAAAACATACAAAAATTTCTACCAAAAATCTATGGATTTATGGGCGAAACCGAATTCAATAAGGTACTGAAAAGGAAAATCTATACCTATAACTGCGCAAGCGCCTGTATTTCTTATCTTGGACATATCAAAGGATATACTTCTTATTATCAAGCGGCGAGTGATGATCTTATTGAAATGTATTTAAAGCAACTCTATCTGGAAGTAGGAGAGGTGCTTTGTAAAGAATATGGGTATACGAAAGCGGATCAGGATGCTTTCGCAGCACGATCGTTGTATAAATTTCAAGATCCTGAAATTGAAGATAGTATCGAGAGGAACGCTCGCGATGTAATTAGGAAACTTCAACCTGATGAGCGCTTAGCAGGACCTGAGTTGCTCATGGAAAAATACGCAATAATATCCAAAGCTTTGCCAATAGTTTATGCAGCTGCCTTATGCTATCACCATTCAGGGGAAGATGAATTAGAAAACCTAATTAACTCAATTGGTGTGGAAGGCATAATTAAAAATATAAGCCATATCGATCCTGCATCACTATTTGCTGGCAAAGTCATCATGGCATATAGAAACATTAACAATTCTTTGAAAATAGGAAATTCTTCTCTCAATGATGTTTTAAAAAGAGGTTTGGAATGAGTGAAATTGCCATTTTCGGCGCAGGAAAAATTGCGAGAGGATTCCTAGCTCATCTTATTTCATTGTCTAATAAGAGATTTTTTTTTATTGAAAGAGATTCAAATCTGGTACAATTACTTAAGTCGCGTAAAAAATATTCAATACACGTCATGGGGCATTCTGAAAAAGATTATGTAGTATCAAATTTTGAAGTATATCAATCCGATGCCCAAGATGATTATTTACAAATTCTATCTGAGTCAAATCTTATTTTAACATCAGTAGGTGGGCAGAATCTTCCAGCGATATCAGGAGCAATTTCTAAAGCTATAATGCTTCGATTCTTTAGAAATGACAAGGAAGCTGTTAATATTATAACCTGTGAGAACTGGATAGAACCTGCCGGCAAGCTAAAAAAGGCTGTGATTGCAAATCTCCCTCAGGAAGCTCATAAATTTGTTGAAGAGTATATTGGTTTTTCTGAATCAGTAGTGCTACGTTCTGCAACAGATTCTGAGCCAGAACGACTCGCGGAGGATCCGCTCGTCGTAAATGTTCAGGATTACTGGATCTTGCATATTAATGGAAAAACAGTAAAAGGCACACTTCCCAAAATAGCTGGATTCGAAAATAAAATGAATTTCGCTGGTATGCTCACCAGGAAACTATACACATACAATGCCGCTAATGGATCTGCATCGTATCTAGGATTTTTAAAAGGATACGAGAGAATTGACCAGGCGGTTGCTGATCCAGAGATTCTAGAAATTCTTATGAAAGTATATGACGAAACGTCTAAGGCACTTTCAAAAGAATTTGGAATTTCATACGAAGACGAATATGCTTTTTCTATGACCTCTCTGGCGAAACTTAGAAACAAAGATATTGTTGATTTTATCGTACGGAATGCACGTGATCCAATTCGAAAACTTGGCGTTGAAGATCGTCTCGTTGGGCCTAGTCTAATTGCTTTGAAATATGGGATTCAACCGGAAGGGCTTGCTACGGCTATAGCTGCAGCTATTTATTACTCTGATCCAAATGATGCGCGAGCCAAAGAATTGACGCATATACGGCTCACAAATGGCATAGATTATATCTTAGATGAAATCTGCAAGATCAAAAGATACCCCGCCTTTAAGAACCTTATTATAGAGAAGATATTGTACTTGCGCAAAATAGGCTGGATTAAAGAATATTAAAAACAAATTTTTTTTTAGCCTAACCCTATTTCACATTATAGAAGCTTGACTATGCAAATTGAGCAATTGCCTTCTGGCAGTGCCATTCCTGCTACTGGATGTTCACTATAGTCAACATTGAATTAAATTGCCCTTTTCGCTACGATATTATGACATACCTAAAACTCTCCACTGCTTTTTTCGTGATCAATATCGACCCCGAAAGAAAGGGGGAGGGTACAATTCAAAATCCTTCCAGAAAATGCTGATATTGAAGATGCAGGTCTGTTGTTGGCTGCTATTTTATTATCGAGATCTAAATAAAAAAGCCCACTAAGTGCGGGCTTTTTCAATCAAGATTGGCGCAGATGAAGTATTAAAGTTAAGCTAACATTTAGTCTTAAAGCTTTCAACCAATAAGATTAACTAGAAACATCGTTACTGGTTCAACATAGGTGATAATCATCAAAGCTACAATGAGCACACCTAAATAAGGCATAATCGTCTTTACAAGCGTTTCAAGCTTAAGATTGCCAATATTACACGCTACATAAAGACAAGCACCGACCGGAGGGGTCACCTGACCAATGGCGAGGTTGACCACCATTATAATACCTATGAGAACAGGATTTACGCCAACCTGGGACAGGACAGGGAAGAGAATCGGTGTCAGAAGAATAATCGCAGCAGAAGGATTCAAGAAACAACCTGCAATTAATAGAATGACATTAAAGAGCATGAGGAGCAGGTATTTGTTAGAGGTGAGAGATAGTAATGCTGTCGCGATTGCTTGAGGTATTCGTTCACTCGTCAAGAGCCAAGAAAAGCTGCTTGCTGTCGCCATGATTAGCATTATAACAGCAGTTCCGATTGCTGAATCCACCAATATCCTAGGCAGATCGGAGAACTTGAGTTCCTTATAGACAAAGACACCAATGATAATACCATAAAATACCGCTACGGCGGCTGCTTCCGTAGGAGTAAAAATGCCCAAGTAGATGCCACCTAGAATTATCAGCGGCATCAAGATAGCCCAGAGACTATCTATGGATATTTTTACTGCTTCCTTGAATGCAACTTTCTCTGCGCTTCGGTCGATCTTATTCCTTTTTGCATAGAAATAGGCGTAGATAATCATAGCAATGCTCATGAGGATACCTGGCCCAAACCCACCTAAGAATAGTTTGCTGAGGGAAGTTCCTGAAAGTACGGCATAGACAACCATAGGAATAGAGGGTGGTATTACTTGCCCAACTGTTCCCGCGGCAGCAACTGTTGCACCGGAGAAATAGTCGCTATACCCCTTCTTTTTCATTGCAGGCATCATGACTCCGCCGATGGCTGCTGTCGTAGCGGGGCTCGAGCCAGATATAGCAGCGAATATTGTCGAGGCAAGTATAGACACAATTGCCAAACCGCCTGTTATCCGTCCCACGACTAGACTTGCAAAGTTCACTAATCGTTTTGAAATTCCCCCCTGGGTCATAAGGTTTCCTGCAAGGATAAAGAAGGGAATAGCCATAAGCGGGAAGGAATCTATGCCCGAAAACATAGTCTGGGCGCTTATTATGAGCGGTACTGTGCTTCCCAACGCTAGGGTGATAAGAACCGACAATCCGAGACAGATCGCTATAGGAACGCCAATAATAAGAAGTATAAAAAAGCTTATGAAAAGAGCGGCTGTCATTTTTTCCCTCCCTTGGTGTCAAACTTAAGCTGTGTAAATGCGTAGAAGCCATACCACAGACACATGAGGAGACTTCCTATGATTATGCCAAGATAGGGATATCCCATCGGCAGGTTTAACGCAGGCGAGGTTTGGGCCATCATCTTTTGAAAAACCGAAATAGAGAAATAAAACGTTAAGGCAAAAAATATAGATGTAAGCAACGATGCAATGAATCTGCACAAGCCCTTTGCCTTTGGCGGCAAAATGTCTTGAAGCATCTCCATACCGATATGGTTGCCTTTACGAGCAGCAAGAGTACCACCCAGGAAGGTGATCCAGATGAATAAGTACCTGGCCAATTCTTCCGACCAAGCTAAAGGGGCTTTCAAGAAGTACCTGAAGATAACCTGTAGGAAGATTATAATTGCCATTATTCCGAACAGCACAGCTACAGCCCAATATAGGACTGTATCCATCTTCTTGAAATATCCTTCTATTCTCTTTTCCATAACCTGAAGCTCCTTCCTGACGCTGGTAGTCAAACAGCTCGCAATTTACTTGCCAGAAAATTAATTATTTGAGGCAATAATTCTCTTTATATAAGTTCCAAGCTTCGCTTCATATTGCGCATATACTTCTTTCACCGCGTCTTGAAATGGCTTAAGGTTAGGGCTATTCACCTGTAAGCCTGCAGCCTTGATAAGCTTGAGATATTCATCTTCTTTACTTGCAGAAAGCTCGCGTTGATAATCTCCGGCTTCTTTTGCAGCCTCCAGAAGAGCTGTCTTTTGAGCCTCGGAGAGCTTGCTAAAGAGATCGTTGCGGATTACAAGAGGTTCAGCGGTATATATATGATTGGTAATTGAAAAGTACTTTTGCACTTCCGTTAGCTTGTAGGTAATCATATGGCCGTTAGGATTTTCTTGCCCATCAACGGTCTTCAGCTGCAGAGCGGTGAAAAGCTCGCTGAATGCCATAGGTGAAGGGATCGCGCCAAGTGCTTTGAATGTTGAGATATAGACATTGCTTTCGGGGACGCGGATCTTGAGACCTTTCAAGTCAGACGGCGTATTGATTGGACGCTTTGAATTGCTGATGTTACGAAAACCATTGTCCCAGTAGTAGAGTACTTTAAATCCTTTCGAAAGTGCTTTAGACGAGAGATCTGCACCGATGTCGCCATCAAGAACTTTGTATGCAGCAGCACGATCAGGGAAGAGGAATGGAAGATCGAGTACACCCATTTCAGGAACGAAATTCCCCATAGACATAGTTGATTCAAGTGCAATATCAATCGTGCCCATCTGTACTCCCTCAATGGCCTTTGCGCCGGAGGCAAGCTCACTGTTTGGGAAAATGTCGATTTTTAGTGTGCCGTTGGTTTTCTGCTCTACTAACTCTTTGAACTTCTCAGCCCCGAGAGTGTATGGGTGATTGGGGCCGCCTGGATGATGCATCTTAAGCTTATACGTCCTGTCTGCAGAGACTGCGGGAACTAGAGCGCATACTAATAAAGCCGCTAATAGTGACCTTGACATGATTCTCTTTGCCTTCATTTCTTCACCTCCAAATAATATTGTTTTCAGATTCATACAAGCCGAACTCATTGGTCGACGACGGATCCATCAATATGAAGCCTTGTCTGGATTTTTCTGCGCGAATATGGGAAACGCTCAACAACATTTTCCGCAAGCTCGATGCCAATTCCTGGTGTGTTTGGAACTATAAGGAATCCATTTTCACAGCGCAGTGTTTCTTTCACTACATCGCCTTGGCGGAAGGATTTATCTTTATCGTTAGTTTTCCCAGCGATATAGCGTTCCGTAGCCGATGCTCTGTCGTCTCCAGGATATTCTTGAAGAGCAAAATTGGGGATACAGGCAGCAATCTGGAGGCAAGCTGCTGTACTCACCGGGCTGAGCGGATTGTGGGGAACGACCATCACATCGTTTGCCTCAGCCATAGCCGCGATCTTCTTAGCCCCAGTAATCCCGCCGCATAGGCACACATCGGTTCGGACATATTGGACAGCATCATGTTTTAGAAGCATTGCAAATTCTTGCGGTGTGTGCAGTCTCTCGCCTGTTGCTAGGGGGATATCGATGTGGTCGGCGATATACGCCATTGAATCGAAATTATCAGGTGTCGTCGGATCTTCGAAAAACATAGGAAGGTACTTCTCAATTCCCCTACCTAATGCAATCGCTTCGGCTGGCTTAAGTCTGCGATGGATTTCGATGCAAAGGTCTACATCATCTCCAACTGCCTCGCGATACTGGCGAACCCTATCTATCGCGTTGCCAATTTTCTGAGCATGGGTCTCATAATAAGGCACAGCGCGATCCTGATCTAGGAATGGCGTCAAGTGACCAACAGCCGTGAATCCTTTAGCCTTTGCCTCTTTAAGATTCCTGACCATGTCTTCAGTTGTCTCACCTCCTACATGGTAATATACACGAGCCTTGTCGCGACATTTCCCCCCTAGGAGTTCATAAGTTGGTACATTCAGGTACTTTCCTTTTATATCCCATAGCGCAATATCGATGGCGCTCAAAGCACCCATGATAGCAGCTCCCCTGAAATGGAAACAACGATACATGTACTGCCAATGATGCTCAATTCTCAATGGATCCTGTCCAATCAGATAGGTCTTGAAAGATTTTACTGCCTCGGCAGAAGCATCCAGGAATCCCCAACAGCCTGATTCGCCCAAACCGACTATCCCTTCATCGGTATGGACTTCTACAAAAAGGAATCGATTGACCGGCAGGATTTTTATGTCGGTGATCTTCATCAGCCCCTCCTACAATTGTAGCGCTGTCCAAGTTGAAAGAAATCAGGACAGTCTAGTATTTATTATTGGATCCAAAATTTGGATCCAATAATGATGATTCTACAAGGCATTCTTCAATCTGTCAAATAAAATATTCTTAAGATAGAAGAAGGAGATGAAAAAAGCTTATTATTAAGTATATGATTATATCAGAACAAAATAAAAATTATAAATTTTATTTAAAAAGAAGTAATTTGCATATAAACATATAAAAAATATTGACAATTCTATTCTTTTTTTGGATCCAAACCCGAAATATTGTGCTTAACCACATGATCATACATCGCCCTGCGCGCTGATTCTGGTTTTCGCAGAAGTAAGGCATTGAGAACGAGCTCGTGCTCCATATACGATATCTCAATGCGCCGCTGAGGTGTCTCAGTATGACCCAAGAGAATGCTATTCCACGATTGTCCTAGAAGAGCTTTAAGTCTTGGGCTCTTTGCAGCATCCCAAATCGCATGATGAAATTTCTTATTGGCTTCTTCAAATTGCCCCATATCGGAATTTTCCTTCGCTTCTTTAATCAAAGCTTCAGCTTCAATAATTTCGCTAAAATCCTCTGCACGGATTGCAGCGAAAGCGGCAGCTTCTCCTTCAAGGAGCCCACGGATTTCAAAGTGATCAGCGATGTCAGAAAAGTCAACGTTATTAACGATGGCGCTGCGATTCTTTCTTAGAAGAACAAAACCTTCTGCAGCCAGCATCTGCAGAGCTTGCCTTACCGGCATACGCGAAGTTCCAAATTCCCTCGCTAGAGCTTCCTGTCTGAATTCGTATCCAGGCTTAAAGCGTTGGCTGAAAATCGCCTTTCTCAGGTCTGATGCAATTGCGTCGCAGGCAAGGTTTGAATCATCTCTTTCTTTATCATCTTCCATAGTATGGTTTTCCTCATTAGCAAGGCTGAATTGCTAAGTAATGAAGCCTTGTTTGTCAAGCTTACCAAATAAAGTCATAGCATACTAGAAATTTACTGCCTACGTATCAAGACCTTATAACGCTTAAATATTTTTCATACGATTACATGATCCGAGGCAAAAAGCCTATGCTCTTCAAAAGTATACCTATACAGTAATGAGCGCATCGTGCTATGAGGTAGCATTCATGTAATAACCTAATAAGGACACTTTATAAATTCTAAGGAGGGAATTCTCATGATTCTCGATAGCATTGATAGAATTGACACCTATGAAAAACTCGTGCCACAGCTGGCATTAGTTAAGAACTGGCTTACATCCTTAGATGAAGACGTACATCCGCTCTCCGAGGGAAAAACTGAGCTCGATGGAGAAAAGATCTTTGTTAAAGTATCCAAAAATATGGGAAAAGGAGAGCAGGGGGCTACGCTAGAATATCATCGACGTTATATTGATGTTCAGATCGCGCTTCAAGGTAAGGAAAGAATAGGCTGGCTTCCCCTAGAATCCTGTCAAACACCCGCGAATTCCTTTGATCCCGTAAAAGATATCGGCTTTTACACCGATGCGCCTGCAACTTGGTTTGATATCATACCAGGTTGGTTCTGCATATTTTTCCCTGAGGATGCACATGCTCCGCTTGCTGGTGAAGGTCCACTGAAAAAAGCACTCTTGAAGATTGAAGTGTAACTATGGACTAGAACATCTCTTTAAAAAACTATAATTCAGTGAATCGCCCCTGGTTTACCGTAAACCGGAATCTTTGAGCAGGTACGGTCTTAGAAAAGACGAACAACCAGTTTTCACCCGAAGTGTGTCATTCATCACGCTTATTGTGACTTTAGAAGCCCACTGCCTATAGCGGTGGCTTCTAATGTCAAATTAAAACCAAATATCTACATTATAGCAGATTGCTGCTGATATCCCCGCAACTATCAGAATTTTCCATATTATTGCTTCTTTATACTTCTTCGCGAGGGCTATTTCATTCTCCTTCAATTGCTTCCTGAATATTTCCAAGGACTTCTCTAAGCGCCCTGACCGCTCCAAGAGCTCGTTCACGCTCTGCTCCAATGCGAGCGATTTCTGGTAGAGTTCGGGCAAGGTCACTGACAATTTCTCTACTGGCAGACCTTGCTCGTTCAAGCTGTCCTCTATAATTTTCAGCCAATCCTCGGCACTCTTCAAAAGAATCAAGGGTGGAGGCAAAGGCGGCTCGCTCGTTCCTGAGGCGAGAGGCGAGGGCGATTCCTGTCCCTGCGGCGCCGAGAAGGGCACCAATGCCAAAAGCAAGCAAAATCCGGCTAATCGCGCCCTTCGCCACATCGTATCTCCTGGTCCAGTTCAGATCGGTAAAAACTTCCTTTCAAGGCGTTATCGGCCACATTGCCTCCAATATATCCCACTGTTGCGAAGGCGATCGCATAGACAATCGGTCCACCGACCACTTCCAGAACTTCAGGCGCCACTATGAGCGTTACTAGATAAAGCCCGGTGAGTATCGTTATCCCGGTTCTCCAGGATCCTGCCTTTTTAATGCTTTTCAAGCGGCTCTCAATCCGGGGAATCGCATGGTATTTCCAATTCCTGCCTGTTGCTTTGCTTTTCTGAAAACGCGTAGCCCTCGCTTCTGACCAAACTTGGTAGTTCGCGAGTTATAATAGGGATCCCAGGTTTTAAGCTTGAAATGGGTATGGGTAATAATCCGATCCTTGAGCCTTTCGGTCCATTCCCAGTACTCGATCACTTTTTCTCCGATTCGCGGCAGGTAATCGCCGTCTTCAGCGGTGCTTTTCCATCCTGTTTCGCCTGTCACGAGATTCATGAACGAATCTCTGTCGCAGAGGAAGCAATTATCGGGGTTCTCTCGATGTTCTTCATCATAGAAGATGTAGCCCCGATCAATCCCTTCGATAATAAACTCAAGCGCCTCACCCTCAGCTATTCCCGGTTTTCCTAGTTCACAGATGCAGAGCGCTAGGCAAGCCGCTTCTCCGAGTTCGGCCAGGAATACCTGTATTCCTTCTCTCATTTCTTATTCTCGCCGGCTTCTTCCCCAGCTATGGTGGCGATCAGGTACTCGTCGAATTTCTTCTTCTCTTCGTCGATCATCTCCAGCGCTTTGTCCACATTGCCGTTGCAGTGTCCGTCCCGCTGAGCCTCAAGCGATGCTTTCAGGCTAAGCAGCACTGGTCCCTGCAGTCTGTAAAGGATCGAGATATTTGATCGCATCGAGACTATCTCTGATAAGATCTTTTCCATGTTCCGCTTGGAATTCCATAGCCATGCCAAGTTTAGCCATATACATCCTACAATCGCCGCGGCGATGACTCCTGCCGCTGAATCGATCATCTTCTCGATTATCGGGTTCATCCTGAGCGTATTTCCCTTACTGAAGGGCTCCTAGAGCTTCCCAGAGGGCTTCGGTTTCCCTCATCGTAGCACTATGGCTCCCTAGGGCGGGGCGGCCGAAACCCAGGCGGATCTCAGTGCCTTTTTGCGTCCAATGCTCATCGATTTTTTCCAATGGCACGGTATACCACTGGCCATAGGCTTCTACGCTGCATATGTCGCCGAGAAAATAATCCCGATCTAGCTCCAATGGTGCGTTCACAGGCAGCTCCGCTTCGAGGTTGAATAGCTCGGCATATGTATTGAGTCTTGCCAGTCCGAAGCTTCTCATGCTTTCCAAATCTTCCAGGCTCCAGGCATCGATCGCTCGTTCAAATCGCATATGCCCTTCAGGCTCAAGATCCTTCCAGACTATCGCCACATTTTGTACGCTCTCCTGTCGTGCTCCTTTCACGTAGAGAGTATTGCTGTATTGCGTGTGTCCTTGTTCAATGCTTGCGCATCTCACGCTGTCGTAGCCAGTGGAAAACAGGGCTCGTCCATTCCGGCTCTGGCTTGCACTCCTGTCGACCCCCTCAACGATATCGAATAGCATCACTTTTTCTTTGATATCTAATCTTACGCTGAATCCGATTCCAGCCGCTGTCGCGCACTTGCAGAGTTCTGAAAGCAGGTTTGTATACGCACATGCTAGGGTATAGCTTGCCCCGCGGCCTCGATCCGAGACGAGTCTTAAGTACTTTAATGCCCGAGAGCTTCCCGCAGAAAAGCCGCACTGCGTTTCCACTAGTTCCTTGATTATCGTTTCGGCGGCTGCTGTTCTTTCGAACCTGCTTTCTCCAGCTCCGGGTACTATAACCCGCCTTCCCAGGAGGCATGTTGCTTCGTTCCCTCTGGCGATTATCCACTGCGTACCTTTCGCCAATGTCTGCTTTTTGATCTCCAGGATTGTCCCTAGCCGTGTCCCTGAATATCCTGCCAAAAGATAGTTGCCAGCAATAAGCGCTGAGGCAGCTTCCATGCCGAGAGGCATGGAGAGGGCGAATGTCCCCGGCTGAATAAGGCTTCTTGTGTAGTACAATTCGGCATAGGAATCAATTTCAGCAACGAGTTCGAGATCTGGCGTAAGTATCCTGACCGGGATGGCGGCTTTCAATTCTCAGGCCTCGAAGGGGTAACCCCAGCAGATGTATCCCGTTTCTGTTATGGCGACGATTATATCAACAGAGTTTTTATACAGGAATACGATGCTGCCTACTCTTGGGAGAGTCCATTTTTTTGTCCACGTTGCACCTTTGTCCAAGCTCTCATATATTGTGCTTTCGCATGCAAGATATGTTTTCGCATCATCCGCCAAGAGCGCCGAGCATTTTTCTCCATCCTCTAGTGTTATGCCGGCATCCCAGGTGAAACCGTAATCCGTGCTTCTGAAGACAACCGCTCCATCATCGTACCCTGCTACAACTATTCCCTCTCCTAGATGTTTGAAGAAGGAAAAATTTTCGCTAAAAACTGATGTTGCCGCCACAGTCCAGGTTGAACCCGCATCGGTGGATCTGTATATTTTCCCATTGGCACCTCTTCCCAGAATTACCGAGCCGCCGAGACTTTCCAGATTTTTAAGACTTGTTTCGATCGTATTCGTTGTCCAGGTTGTGCCGCCATCTTCGGTCTTATAAACGCGTCCGCCTGTACTGCTTGTCGCGATAAGCAGGGTGCTGCTCAAGGCGCAGAGCGCTTGTATATATTCCGAAAAACCTGATGTATAGATGAGAGTCCAAGATGAATCAGGCGAATAGCTTTTATATATCTTTCCGTCTCCTCCAGAACCCGCGAAAAAGCAGCTTGCGTAATTTGCAAGGCTGCAGATCGTATAGCTTGCTGCAATGTTTTCAGGCTGTTCTATGGTAATTCCATCATCAAGGCTATATGAAAACTGCTTGCTTCCCGAGTGCCCGATGAGCAGGTTCCCTGAGTAATGCAATCCGCAATACATATCCAGGAAATTTATTGTTAATCGACTCGTGAAGATAAATTTTCTCAGTGATACTCCAGTCTGCCCCGCGTTGAGCGCGTCGGCTTTTTCCTTTAACAGTCTCCCATAGGTCTGCCCTTCTTTGAGGCAATCGATGGAATCCTGGTCGGTTATGAACAAAGGCCTCATCTGCCTCTCATCAACAAGAGTGATCACAATTGGGGCCGCGGTGTGATCTACGAGAATCTCCAATACGGCAATATCGTCATCTTCTATATATTCGGGTGCCACGGGCTCGAGGGCCTCTTCGCCTTTCAGCACGATCGCTTCCATCTTTCTCTGGTATCGGTCAAGGCGAATCACAATCCTGTCGTAGCGCTTCATGCCGAGGGTGGGGCTATCGAGTGTGAAGTCCCTGGGGGCAGTATTCCGATAGAATACCCCTCCTTTCAACGCTGTTCCTGTACCAAGAATAATAGTCAGGCTTCCGTCGGAGGTCACCGCGAGTTCTTGATCGATGCGAGGTACGATACCATTCGCTCGCTGCATGGCTTCGTGCAGTTTTTCATTCATGAATTGGGCTGTGTATTTCCTATCGCCCGCTACTCCGGTAAAGAACCCAGACTCCTCAGCCATGATCTCTCCTATGCCTCAAGATATCTTCCGCAGAATTCGAAGGCTGCTTCCGAGCCCTCCCCGGGTGATTCGTCTCCTATCTCAATCAGGTTCTCGCCAGGTTTTAGCTGCCAGAACCGTGATTCGAGATCCAGATAGTGCAATCCGTTCGATTCAATTCCTTGGCGAAACAAAGTTATTTTCCTCTTCCCCGGTTCTGTGTTCACCTCCACGTATTCACCCTGCGCTAGTACTCCAAAAACCCTCATCATCTCGTCAGTGGTGATGTTCCGAATAGAAGGATTTGCGACAGGCCCTGTGAAACGTATTCGAACCGGCGATTCATGGTTCCCTGGGTTCAGGATCAGTTTGGTTCTTGTCCCTGAGTGTTCAATTGTCGAGAATTCGATTCCTTCTTCCGGGAATTCGATTCCTTCTTCGGGGATGCTCAGCAGCGATGCGTAGTATCTAACCTCAGTTACCTTGGATTCCATATCCGTGAAACAGGGCATCGGGCAGAGGAACTGCATCGATAGCTGCTCCCAGGTTTCCGACCAGCGCTTGTCCTTGAAGCAGGGCGCGTTCGTCGGCACGGCTCCGATCCTTCTTTCACGACCGCTACGGTTCACTATGAGTGTTCCTTCTCCGTCATTTCCCGCGAGCGATTCGCCAATCGATTTTCTTGCATCCTGGCTTTCCGCCTCGTCCAATCCTTCCAGGTTCAACGCCGCATCGATGGAAATTTTCCTGGGTCCTCTGCTCGCTGTCAGGGCAATGGATCCTTCCTGCAAAGCCCCGTTCGTCACTCGTACTGTAAAAGGTGGAGCTTCAAGTCCTTCTACTTTCAATATCTTCAACCGGCCTTCTCCGAGGACTAGCTCCGCGCCGCTTGAGCTTATGTACCTTATTCTCGTCATCTTCCTTCACTAAAGGCGATGAGCTTCGATAGCCGCTCGCTCTCCCTTTTTTCCATCATCAGATCCGGGATGTCTTCCTCTTCGCCAGCCATTTCCAATTGACCTTGCATTCCTGCGTTGTCGATTTCTTCTTCCAGACTCATGCTCTCATCCTCGTACCGCGGTAGGTTATGGTAAGGCTGCTCCATTCCGGCCTTTCCAATGGCTCCCTCTTAGTCCCCGCACAAGTGAAGCCTTGCTTCTCCATCGCACTTGACACAGCTTCGGCAAGCTCTTCAGGGTAACCTTCGATCATGATTCCAATGATGCAATCCCAGGTATCCGCGAGTATCCCCGATTCCCCTTCTAGCACAGGGGAACCTTTCAAAACGTCCACGAAAAGGAGGGGAGGGGAGAAATTCGTGTTCATTTTCGCCGTACCGCTCAATATCCTTTTTGACGATCCAATTAGTGCTAGTACTCCTTCATCTGCAACGAGGTATCCCATTACGTCAGGGCAGTTATTCACGGGTTTTCTCCTTCCTTTTCCATGGCTGCCTCCAGATGCTCTTGAAATATCCGAACATCAATCACCCGATATAGTCCTTTTGAACATTCAATCCTGTCGCTTATCCTTATCTCATTCCTGGCGCCAGCGATCAGAAGCAACCGCTTCTCCCCGTACCCTGCTTTCCATAGCTTCCTTGAATGCGCGAGGCGCCCAACGATTTTTCCTGCATCTGCATAGCTCACAACGAACGCATGGTTTTCGTCGAAGCTGTTCGTGCAGCGCATAAGCCTCATCGTCTCTGTCATGATCTTTCTGTCTTCACCATTGAGGGGTTGCCGATGTAACAGGCTATTAACCCGTGTATGGCAGCGAAATGCCTCACTGATCCAATGCCTGGAGCGAATCGATAGGTCGTCTCTCCTTCCTGCGATTCAAGTATCGTTCCGCCCGAGTTCGGGCTTTGCTTAAGGATCCCCGGCTCTAAAATCTCGAGCAGCGCAGCCTCGCATTGGGCCTCGGTGAGCCTCCGCGGTATTTCATCGCTTGCCAGATCCTCGATTCCGAATCTTGGGAAGGAGAGCTTCTGCCGCGCAGAGCTTCTTGCTCCTTTCCAGAGCCTCCCGTAGGCACGTTCAAGGTAGTCGCAGGCGCGTACCAGGGCGGCCGCTTTCTTCGCTGCTGTCTCATCGAGCCAATCGGCATTTCCTCGTTCTTCGTGGTAGCTGTCGGCCTGGACTACCTCGCAGTAGCTGTTGGCATCAGCTAAACCAGTTCCTGTTTCTACGGTCATTCCATATATCCGTAGACGGTCACCACACAATCGCTTCCCGAGGCGAAATTTCCGTCAGCCAGAACGTCAATTCCCTTTCCTTCCCTGCAGCCTATCACCATGCCAAATTCCGCTTCGAGCATCACGCCTTCCATGTGCGTCGTAATGAAGTTGCCCGCGCTCATAAGGCTTGCAGGTATGCTCGCGAATCGATAAATGCTATCGGTACCTGAGTCTGCAAGGTAGAGGGTCGTTCCAGTCTCGCCCGACCAGGCGGTCTCACCGTCCAGGAGCATGATAAAACCAAGCGGGCGCAGGTTTTTGCCTTGTGGGATCTCAATCTCCGGAATCACATGGACGCGCGTATTTGCGCTAATCGCGGATATTCTTGCGGTTCCAGAGAAGAATTCTTTTCCGCCTGATTCCTCAAGTTGTATCGCCCCTACCTTTTCTTCGAGGATCTCCAGGGCATTCCATAACCGGATGAATTCCTGACCCAGAAGCGAGCTCTGACTGTCAGGATTCATCCGGTCCAGAAGCCCGGCTTTTCGCTGATCAAATGCCATGTTCTACCGTATTCCTAGCCAAGGAGCAGCGCTACGAATTCGGAATTTACTACCTTGAATCCCCAGGCCAGGTGCAGTTCCCAGGTTATCTGCCCGTACTGGGCGATCTCAAGAAGCAGATAGGTCAGTCCCCTTATATCCGATACAAGGGCTTGGGTCATTGTTGGGTTTTCTGGCATCACGGGAGGCCTCATTATCCCCACCACCGCGCCCCGCTCGAAGGCGAGGCAGGGCGTGTAGCTCTCGCCGACCGTGATCGCGTTCGATACCGCAATACCTTTCATCACTCCAGGGCGCCCTACTTTCAGTAGTTGCTGGCTCGCGGTAATTTCGTTCTGGCAGATATACTTGTTCTCCGTATCCGCTGCGAAGGTGATCACATCCCCTTTCTTTATAGTTCCAGCCCCCGAAGCACCTGATAGCAGGGTCTGAAGGTCTCCCTTTACCATTGCGGTTGTCGCGTTTACTGCATAGTTCGACCCATCGCCCTTCTCGTGGATCCCTATCTGCGCCGAGCTCCGTATCCTGAATCCGAACTGGGGCTTTATGATGCCGCTCCGCCTTTCCTCATCGCTTCCAGCGGCATATGCCTGTTGCACGGCCGAGAGCTTCAAAATGTTTGCCTCGGCGGCAGAGTCGCAGATGAACTGCGGATCGTAATGAGGTGAGCCGTTATCCTTAAGGATTCTCCGCATGGCGATAAGTTCGTCCAGGTTCGAGGCAAACGGTGTCGTTCCTGCTATTCCCGAGGCGCGGCAGGCGCCTTCCACCACTGCGAGCACACAGTCACCTTCAGCCATGTTGCGGAGGGAACGCATTTCCTGCATAAGCTTCAGGCGCAGCCATTCCTTGTCAGTACCCGCGTTCTCGAGGCTTCTGCGCTGCTCACCGGTCAAGTGCCAGCTGCGCTTCTTGGAAGCGGTCACCTTCACTTCCACGTCGGCGGCTTCGTCCGAGTCGCCCTGGGGGGTCACGTTGCCAGGAATGAAATCCACGGGCGTGCCGCCCGAGGCCACCGGCACTTTCACCACATCGTTTTTCGCGACTCTCTTGTCGTCGAAACTCATTGAAATCGCGTCGAGGCTTCCAGTGCTCTCGGCCGCCACTTCCTGGGCGGCAGAGAACAGTATGGGCGCCAGCGCAGTAAATACGTTAGGCATATTCTCCAGCTCCTATAGTTTTCATCATTCCGGAAGGATCGTCCCACCCTTCGACATATAGGCCGCCCGTTCTTTCGCGGGCATAGCCCAAAATGCTTCAGGGTGCATGCCTTCCTTGCCCCCCTCGATTCCGGCGCGTCCTTCCTGTGCGCCCGAGCCCGAGTTCGGCTTGGCTGTCACAAATTCTTTCCCCTCATCCGAAGCGAGAAATTCCTTCATCCATTCGGAAAGCTCGCGCTTTGTTTCCTTGCCTTCCCTTGTCTCCACAGCCACAGCCCTTCGGGCAGTACCGTCCTTCTCGATGCGAAGAATTCCTTTCTCTCGAATGAGCGCCTTTGCCGCTCCCATAAGGGAGCCTTTGGCATTGGCGTTCACAAGTTCCGATGTAATCCCTGCGTCCAATACGAGACGCTCTACGGCAATTCGTTCAGCTTCGAGCTCATCCTGGAGGGCCTTGAGCTTTTCGGCGTTCTCCCTGCCTTTTGTCTCAAGCTGCTGGTCCTTTTCTCCAATAAGGTTCTTGTGCTGCTCGATTTCACCTTTCAGCTTCTCGAGTTCCGAGAAACTCTTCTCGATCTCCTCGGGGCTTTTTCCCGCCATGGCTTCAGCTCGCCGTTCCAGCTTTTTGATTCGAGCCCAATCCCTGGCGGCAAAGGGCTCGATCCTGTCGATTAGTTGCAGTATCTCGTCCCTGTCGGCGGCTTCTCCCTTCTGGAGTTCAGCCTTTATTTTTGCTGTAATGTCTTTAAGGGTTATCAAACGCTCCCCTCAATCGTGTCGGGGTTTCTACCGCCCCGCTGGCCGTGCGCAATGGTTTTAGGATTTCAATCCGTCAATAGAAAGCGTACGCAAGCGCTTCCTGAAGACGGGCAACCGGGAAGAACCGTCCCGGACGGTCATGTTTGTCGGCTTCCGCCGGCTTCGGGTGTAGGGTAATATTCTTTCTGATGAGCGCTAAGTAGTGTAATTGGTGTAATTTACACAGGGGCTAGTCCATGGAAATTATTGCTCTCTGTTCTTCAGATATCATTGATAATTTGGCTGTTCACTTGCTCGCCTAAATAGCCTTAGCCCTTCAAACCTAGTATTTGATCGCTGAGTTTGCATGGTGTTTGATCGAATCTTTTATGCTGCTATATAATATTTAAATGAGGTACTCTATAAACCGTTCCAGGCTTAATCCCTCCCGGCAGTTTATCCCTATGCAAATCTATGGAGCGCTTTCAATTGTTTATTTTTCTTGGAATAATTGAAGCAAATGCATAATCTCGCTGCGTTATATGGATAGAGACTATAAAAAATAATAGAATAATCTATGGAGGAGATAGTTTTATGAGCTTAACTGAATTACAGGCAGAACTTGATTCCGAAAGAGATTTTTCAGAAAGACTGCTCGCCGAAAAAGCCGAAGCACTTCAAGCCTTGGAAATGATGGCAGATGCAGCGCATTGTATTGCCGAATCTTTCAGGATGACGCTTCAAGCTCACGGTCTTCGAATGGATGGGCACCGAAAAGCCTTTTCCCGCTATCACAAGGCGCGAGAGCAGTATGAGCATTTCTGTACCGGCAAATAGAGATAGAATCTTAATCAGTGTCATTTACTGTACTGAATTTAGCCCATATTGGATAATGGTCACTGATATCCAAGGCCTTGATGCTCATGGATCCATTCAGGTCAAGTTCATCAAATCTCAGTATTCCCCATTCTGAAAGATAGTCCTCAGCTATGTTTCTTGTTGCTGCCATCCTGTCATAGGTCATGTTACTCTTCGCAACATTTGTGTCTGCTTCGTTTGGGATGATCCATAGCCCAAGTAAGTTAGTACAAATAATAAAAAGCATAACAGCAAAGAAGATTTTCGAAAGATGTCCCGAAGTAAAAAAGGCATTGTGGGGAGGAGAATTTTGGACCAAAGGATATTATATAGGATCAACGGGAAAGCATGGGGACGAAGAATTGATAGGGAATTATGTAAAGAATCAAGGAAGAAATCCAGAAGAGTATAAAAGGCTGTACGTGGACAATCAATTGAAATTATTCGAATAGAGCATCTTCATACCCCGGAGCTCTGCTCCGGGGTAGTTGATTTAATTATTTGACAATCTTCATTGATTGTAGTCAATTATATTCCTGAAATAATGAAGAGTGATTTAGTAATATATAAATATTTGTTTATATATACAAAAATATTTAAAAAAAACTTGACAAATTGAAATTAGATTCTATTATTATTTAAGCTTTCTTAATACGAAAGTAATTTACTGATAGGCAAAAAATTGTACAAAAAGGGCGTGCTCCTTAAAAGAAAGCTAAGGAGATAACATGTTCTGTCAGAAGCCTCAGTGTAAAATAAGTAAATCTGTTATAATTATTTATCAATTCTTCTTGGCAATATCCTGTGCAACAAAGAAATCAATTAATACTTCTAAAGAATTCAATCCTCAAGTTATTAATATAGAGATGCTCTAGTCCAAGCCTAAGGGAAATTATATAGAGGAGGAAAAAATGAGTGGTTTTGAAAATGAATTAGGTCAGTATTGCCCAACATACGGAAAAATGGATGCATCGCAAAAAATGCACAAATTGCGGGAATTAGAGGATAGACCAGAGATAGAGGCGATGAATGAGTATGAGGCATCTGGGAGAAGAAATTTTTTTGAAAAGGAAGCATGGCAACATACTGAACACCAATTTGGATATATTCAGAATGGGACTTCAACAAGTCTAGAAATAATTGATTCTGGTAGTGTTAATCCAGATAAAAAATTAATGAATTCTAAAATTGATATAAGACTCAATAGATTTAGGGTATATAACTATCCAGGAAATGGAATGCATCGAGTGCTTTTGAATTTCAATACGAACGCTTCTGAAGACGGAAAATCACAAGCCATAAATTTTAATCAAGTTTATAGAGCACAGGAAGGACAGGGGGCAGGAGTTATTGGGTATCCGATATTCAATGGATTAAATGTAGGTCTGTCTGGTATTGGATTTAGTGTATTTACAATCAATGTTAGCAATGACATTGATGAAGAAGTACTATCATTAATGGAATCGAGTGAATTCTCTAAAGGTGTGGAATTAATAAATACTTCAGTCCCAATTATTGGTACCTTTTCTAGTCTGATGCTAGGTGTTGCAAAGATGATTGGAAAAAGGAATCGAAATGTTCCTGTTCAAGATTTTTATATTGGACTGGATTTTGGAGATGATAAACTAGGAGCTCATTTAAGGTCAGGTTCATATATTGCAGTTCAAGCTCCAAGTGATAATTGGGATTGGTCAAAATGGGTCTTCGATACGAAAACTGGTACAATTATCGGCAAGAATAAGGAGATATTGGTATACAATTATATTGTCTTTGGTATTTCCAAACATACTGAAGCTGCTCTAGGATAAAATAAACAGGATGCATATAATTTTTATCACAAGTCAAAGACAAAGACCTCCACCTTTGGTGGATGTCTTTGTCTGCAAAGGCGAATAACTCAACATGATACTAGTGTGTGAGGGATCGTCTGGGGTGAAGTGCCCGGGCTTCAGCTAAGAAAAGTGTATGCGCTCACTACGTTCGGGTTCCACCAAATTTTGCTGGCGCAAAATTTCGCATACACAGTCTTAGCTGAACCCCTGCGGCTCGCTAAAAATGCCCTCCCTGCCACTCAAGCTTATTAATTCTCCATTGCGGGTTCGCGCCGCACGCGCAGTAGCGCTCCCGGCGGCGCGAACCCTCGAGCTCTTTTCCGGCTCCTCGCAAAAGCTGCCATCCAACCGGGAGGCGCGCCAGCCACACTCGCGCTCATATTACTTTTTCAAATCGCTTCGCGCTACACTGCAATCGCGCTTCGTGTTCCCTCTGTCGCGCCTCCCGGGCTACGCATCTCTTCGCGATTTGTCGGCCGTCTTCCGCTTCGCTCCAGAAAGCCTCCCGGGCTACGCATCTTTTCGCAGTTTGTCGGCCGTCTTCCGCTTCGCTCCAGAAAGCCTCCAGGGCTACGCATCTCTTCGCAGTTTGTCGGCCGTCTTCCGCTTCGCTCCAGAAAGCCTCCAGGGCTACGCATCTTTTCGCAGTTTGTCGGCCGTCTTCCGCTTCGCTCCAGAAAGCCTCCCGAGGCTTTTTCTTAAAACAGCGATTTTAGTGTTCATTTTTTAAAATTACGATGCCCATTTTCAAGCTTTCTTATCATTGCCTTATCCCAAATAGTTGTAGCATTCGCGGCAATCCTTTCGGATCAAGGCACACGCAAAAGATCACTGAATGGATCCTCAAGCTTTGCCGCGCCTGGCGGCATTGTGGCCCGGGGATACCGCCGCTATCGCGGCGCCATCCCTGGGCGCATTCTATAGCTTTTTAGCGAGTTTCCCCCAAAGCGGCAAATTTAAATCAGCGTAGACAAGTACATTGGAATCCATCGAGTGGAGAAATCACCACATTCTGAAGACGGATATGTGTGATAACGCACAGATTTTTCAAGGTCAGCTGCATATATTGAAATAGAGGATGCGCACACATCATATATCGATATAAGCCATCATCAAGAGTTTTTAAGGGGGAAATAACATGAATGAAAACCAAGTAAAAGGGCACCTTGGAGAAGTGAAAGGCAAAGTCAAGGAAGGTATCGGTAAGACCATTGGTGACAAAAAAATGGAACACAAGGGAAAAGAAGAGAAAGTCAAAGGTAAAATCCAGACAGCCTTAGGCGATGCAAAGGACAAGATCAAGAAAGCTATCTGACAGGCTAATCACCGACTTTTCATCCTAACAAAAATTGGCCGATTGTGTGCGCGATCGGCAAGCCGATGGAGCAGGTCTATATCCTTTACATCAGCCATTTCTGGAAGCACTGATTATCTACTAAACTCCCCTTAATTTATCACCAGGATTTTGTCCGCACCCCCGTTTTATCAAAGCAACTTCCGCCAATCAAAATCCCCGAAGCATCCGCGGCAAGCCTTTCGGATTTCGGCATCTTCCGCTTCGCTCATCGACAATGTTCCTCAAGCCTTGCCGCTCCTGGCGGCTTTGTGGCCCGGGGGTGCCGCCGCTTACACGGCCCCATCCCCGGGCACTAAGCAGCCTTGAATCCCACAGGTTCTATTTCTTTATTCTTCCTGTCCAGCTCTTCCTCTATCTTCTCTGGCTTGACTTCCTGTCCCAGTATGCCCGCGTTCTTAAGCCTGTACAGCCAGTCTATTCTTCTGTAGTTGCCTGTCTGTACAGCCTCGAGAAGTATTGATATTTCCTGTGGCGTTATGTTTTCTGGCAGGTATTCGGTAAGCAGCTGCACCTTCACTTCGTCAAAGGGCAATCCAGCCCAGCGGGCCATCAGCTTAAGTGCCTTTGTCATGATTTCTGACACGGCCATCGCCATCCGTCCTATGGTCGCGTTTGCGCCTGATCTTCGGATCATCAGAGTCTCCGTCGCTTCCTTGCCAGACTTGTAGAAGTCTAGAAGCCCTGATCCCAGTTGTACCATCCAGGCTTCCTTCTGTTTCGCGGCATTCTCAAGGGCGCCAAGGCCTTGGCCCGAGAACTCCAGGTAGTATGCCTTTGCGTCAGGCAGATTGGATGATATTCCTTCCGTCGAGCCCAGCTTTACAGCGTCACCCTCCTGGAAGTTGAAGCCGGCGAATATCGGTGTAGGGAGGCCTGAATGGAATCGACCATGTTCCAGGTCAGCCATAGTCCTGTAGTGGCTTATATTGATGTCCACCAGATCAAGGAGGGGAGGGGTTCGGCAATCAGCGCTTCCCGATGCTGCATCGAGGAAGAAGAAGGGTATGAAGTTGATTGCTTCCCCGTTCATTATTGGTATTGTTCTGCTTGTCACTATCCAATGGCTCTCTTTCTTATCTTTTATTGACCCTGGCGCCAGCCTCCATTTTCTCACAGTGTAGATCTCTTTCATAAGCAGGAGTTCCCTGAACTGGTCTGCTTCTTCTCCTGCAGAATCTTCTACTGTTTCCCGTATCACTATCCTGTCTGGTATTGTTCTTCCACCGTGCCTTCCACAGTGCCAGTTCGTTATGCTTAAGGCTGGATACATGGTCATGTAGGGCCGGGCTTCTCCTCGTTCTGCCTCGGCAAGGCTCATGCCTTCTGGTACAGCTCCGGAATAGTCCACGAGGATGCCGCAACGTCCATAGCTGATCACGTCTGCTAAGATGTCTTCCAGCATTTCCTCGAAAGGCTTACCTCTCAGATCGGCGTCTTCAAATATCGGGTTTTTTTCATCTATGCCTTTAATCGTTGGCGCTTTCGCAAACACCATGCTTGCATAAAGTTCAAGGGTCTTGCCGGCGGCATTGAAGAAAACCGCCCTTTCCCTATAGTGCTCATAGCTCTCGCGGCTCTGCCCTGGAAGCTTGGGAAGGAGGGCTTCGCCAGCTGCCTTAACCGCATCGGCGCCTTCCATTACTGTTTTGATTCTCGTCCAGCGGGGCAGATAGTTCATATAGTCTTTGTGGCAGGCAGTTATATCCATTTCTCTCGTCATGCCGCCTCCACACAGATCGTCTTCGTGAATCGCCGTGTAGTCACAATCCTGTATCCGATTTCGTCATAGGCATGATCTTCGGCAGATGTGTCCACGTCTTCTGCGTTTCTTTTATCCAGAGGCAGAACGGGCAGGGTGCGTATCGCTCCGAACAGGCAGGTGTCAAAGAAAAATATGCCGGGATCTTCCATCGGTTCCTGGAGGCTTGCGGCCATAAGACGACGTAGTACGGCTAGCCGTTTTATCCTGGAACCTGGACTTTTATCAGCTGGATAGAAGCATCCTTCCCTGCCGTATCCCTTGTCGATGCCCTGTGCTATCGAAGGTTTTCCGGGATAGGCGTCGAAGATCGAACTGTCGGCGGGGCCGGCATGCGGCTTTGGGATGTTGAGCACTGCACGTAGTGCTGTCTCCCTTTCGCGTATCTCCCTGCCAATCTTCGTATCCTCCATCATGCATCCTTCGTTGGCTTTTCCGTTCCATCCGTACCATTCGGAAATTCTGAATATCGTCCCTTTTGGCCAACTTTTCTTTCTGCCGTTTGCCAAACTTGCTTCGCATCCATTCGATTCAGCCCACCACCCTAAACTAAAGGGTCTCGAACTTCCCCAATCAAAGCTTCTGTCCACATACCATCCGCGTGGTATCTCGAAAGGTTTTATAACGTGTACGTCCCTTCTCCAGAGATCGCTCAGTGCCGCTCCAGAAACGATGTCCCAATCGCCGAATTCCATGGCGCGCATCAGGGCTACGTCGCCTATACCGTGCAAGCGGTCCCGGTAGCCGGGGTCGTCTTTCATCAAGGTAGGGTTGTCCTCCATTCGCGCGGGAATAAATTGCCTCTTCATTCCATCGTTTGTCGTGTGAATAGCTGTTCCGTAGTCTACGAACTCGGCCTTCACCCAGGTATGTCCAATATTCCCGGGATTCGATCCGCAGATGATGCGAGGGAATTTGCCTTTCCATCGTTCGGGCAGTTCCATGTTGCTCATGCGTACTCTGCTCTTAAGTGTGTCGTATATCTTCTTTGTGAAGCTGGTTAGTTCGTCGATGAGCAGGCAGTGTATTTCAGCGCCCTGGTAGCTCTGCGCGTCATTTTCGTGCTGGCAATGTCGGAGATGTATACAGGCGCCGTTGTGGAAGCGTATGTCTTTGTCGACAATTTGTGCTTTGCCCAGCATTATCCAGGGGGCAAGTAGTGTTCTGAAGGAACTTGGGCCTTCCATGTGATTCGACCATAGTTCCGGGTATGTTCTTCGAAATAGGTAAACCTGCAGGCTGGGTATGTCGTTGCACCAGATGATTGCTGCAACGCGCAGAAGATGGCTTTTCCCTGGGCCGGCAGCGCCTCCGAATAGTATTTCGGTGGCAGGTGATAGAAGCACTTCAGATTGTTTTTGGTGCAGGGTTAGCTGCATCGTGCTTCAGCTCTTTTTCGATGAATACGGCCAAGGCTTCTTCGCCTTCGAGGAAGGCGTTGAGCTCCATTGCCTGTTTCGGCATGCCATCTATACGGTTGAACAGGTATTTGAGAAGATCGTCGGATCCTTCAATCCAGGCTTCTTTTCCATTGGCTTTTTTCTCCCATCTGCTCATGGCCCTTCGGTAGAGTTCCTCGATGAGCTTTTTCTTTCTCGATTTTTTCTCTTCAGGTTCGCAGTCCTCGAGGTATTCCTTCAGGATGTCGGTCAGGGCTTCGCCCGACTTCGGTCTTCCATGAGGATTTCCGGATTTTCCCTTCTCAAATTGTGGCATTGCTTCCGCTAGACTCCCTGTTCCGTTCCTGTTTATCAGGCAATTTTTGAGATATAGGTTTTTATTTTCTTTGTAAATGCTTTCCAGAATTTTGTTTCCATAGGTGGCTATACATTGCGGTTTGCATCTTTTGCGAGGTATTGCGCCTCGCATAGTGATTAAAGAAGGTGGGGTAGGGGATAACTGGAACGCGTAGAATTTTGCAGCCAGCTTTGTCTTGCGGTTTGCTGGCTGCAATATGGCGCTCCCGGGCGCTTTATAAATCACCGGCCAATCGGGGCGGCTGTCCAGTTCGGCCGGCAAGTATTTATTGCTTGCCGGCCTCGATTGGAGGAATTAGGAAGAAATCCGCCCCAATGCTTTTTGGGGGCTGCATCGTTAGCCCGGGAACGCAAGGCCAGCGAAAGTATCAGGCTTATGGCTTTTTGGTTACCTTATTATCATAGGGGCTTTTCGTGGAAAGGCTACTCATTACGGCAACGTTGATATAGATCTGGGTTGTTGCCAGGCTCTCATGACCGAGGAGATCCCGAACCGCGAGAAGGCTTGTATTCTGCTCAATCAAGTGAGTGGCGAAACTGTGGCGTAGTTTGCGCATGTTGGCGCCTTCATTATACCCGGCGTTCTGCGCGGCGTTTGTCATCGCGGATTGCAGGGCTCTCACCGTTATGTGTCCATTCGGGTGGCCAGGGAATAGCCATTTCTGCGGTTTTACCCGTGCGATGTAGGCATCGAGGAGATCCGCAGTACGGTCTGCCAGGATGGTATATCGATCTTTTCGGCCTTTTCCCGAATGAACAAAAATTGTCTTTCTTGTCCGGTCGATATCGCAAAGTTTTACGGCAGCTATCTCGGAAGGCCTGAGCCCCGCGGAGTAGGCGAGGGCGATGGCAAGTTTGTGCATTTGATTTTCTGCCGCTGCTATAATGCGCTCAATGCCCTGGAGTGGGAGGATCTCGGGGAGCTTTTTGTCCGCTCGAGGACGGAAGTCGATGTCGAGCGGTCGATCCATTACGCGCAGATAGAAAAACTTGATTGCGCTGATAGCCTGGTTTAGTGTGGATGCCGCTGCCCCGCTTTTCTCCAGCCTGGCGATGTATCGTCTGACTTCCGCTTCCATGCCGATTTCCAGGCCTTGCCCGAAAAGGGAACGCTCAAAGCCTGTCATTATTCGCAAGTAGCTGATTTTAGTCCGCCGGGACAGTTTTCTTGCCTGCATTGCTTCTAGAAGGAATTCCGGCCAATCTTCTGCAAGCGATATCAGGGATCTACGAACCATATGCGCCCCCTTACGTCCGCTATGCCGGCCTTGAACCATTCAGAGCCCCGGTCACGTTCAGATATGAGCATTGTGCATATCATATATCGTTCTTTTGTTCGCCAGCCGCGCACTACATTCTGGTTTGGTATGTCGGAATAGTGCTTTCCTGGCATAACGACGATCGGCCTAATGTATACCTCGGGCTCTATATAGTGCTTGTAGACGAGCGTGGCGCACTTTGTCGGCCTGGGCGGGGCTTTGGCCATGGGTACTTGATTGAGCCGAGTTAGGTATCCATATCGGATTTCAGCCGCCTCGCCATGCATAAAAATCACATCTGAATCGTAGTATTCCATAATGTCCTCCCATCTTATACACGCATAGAAAAGGCTTTGTTGATTTAGTCTGGGAGAAAAAAAATAGCAGGAAAAAGCATCTTTTAATGAAAAAATTGCGTCGCCTTGAAGTCAATGCTGCAGCTATTCTTTATTATTATATCTATTCTATATATATAATTATAACTATTCATAAAGATATCTTCTTATGTTCTCTAGCTTGTCTGCAGAGTAATATACTATGCATTCAGTAATGTTTTCCTTCTTTTAGCGTGGTTTTTTAAATAGGTGCTGTATTCTTGGCAGGCTTCTGATTCTCGATCGGTCAATGTATTCAGATCTGAGACTCTGATTTTAATAAATAGCTTGCCTATTCTGGGATTAGTGCTAAGATAACCTAATATGTATAAATCTTATAAGGAACTGCATAATTGATGTTAGATTGGCGCTCCCGCGCTGGAGGAGATAAGAAAAATGCGAATATTTAATGGCAATATATAATCAAAATTGTAACAGGATTGCTTATTGCAGTTTTAGTATATATCTGAATATGGAATTAATATATATAATAGTAATTTGAAATTTATGTATTTAATATCGATTATTAGGAGGAATAGATGACTATAAAAATTAGTAATCTTATCTTAAATAAAAGAAAAATATTAAATTGGGAAACATTTGCTGAAAACATTAATACGAGCTTTTGGGATAGTGTTTTTAATGATGAAAGACTGGATATTAACCTTGAAGAAATAAATATCATTAATCATGATGGATTGATTTGGATCGTTTATATTCTTTTAAAAAGAAAAATGAATAGCTTATTTACATATATTACCCTTCCATCAGAAGAAAATAAAATAGCATTTATTAAATATTATGGATTACCTGAATTGCAGAAAGTACTAAATTTTACATTTATTAATGAGTATGTACTATTTTTATATGAAAAAGAGTATAAACCAAAACCTATTACAAAAATGCTAAAAAGTATAAAACTAATAAATGGTAGTAATTGGTACCAAATAAATAATCAATCTAATGAAGCATTAAAAAATTATATCTTAAATGAATACAATATTAATCCAATAGGTCAAGAAGCTTTTGAAGAGCTAGATCCATTTTGTAGAACTTTAGAAGAGTTTATTCAAAATATAGCTTTACATGGAGGTGCAGAACCTGGAAATGGACTAGGGTTAGTATCATTTACACCATTGCCCAAAGAATTTAATAAGATAAGATACTGTTTTGGTGATATAGGAAGCGGATTTCTTGAAACGATTAATAAAAAAAGTGATAAAAAGGTATTATCTCATAAAAACGCGATAATTACAGGGTTACTTTATAGATATTATAATCCAAAAGATGGAATAGCGGGATTATATCCAACATTAAAATATATTAGAAAAAATAATGGTATTATTGCAATTCGTAGTGGTGATGCATTTATTAAATTAGATTTTAATGATCAGAGAGTATTGAATAATTTTGATAACTCATACCGAGATAATCCAACTGAGGAATGGTTGTCAAGCATAATAGTAAGTAAAAAGTGTAATATTATTTCAGGTACTCATATATTGGTAGAATTACAAATTCATAGATAAAGAGGATATTATGACTATAATTGACCCATTAAAAATAAAAATTGAAGAGTTATTAGTTCAAGGACAGTCATTCCCACTTCAGCAAGGATTACAAAGGTATGGAACAGAAAGCGATATTGATAATCTAGTAAATTGTATTAGAAAAATTGAGATAAATACTAGAAGGTATGTATACGTAGATTTATCGCCATTTGAACGTATAGGTCATATAGATATTCTTATAAAAAAATTACATGAGATAAAACTACCTAGATTAGTATTAATAGTAATGTCTGAACGAGTTTTGCATGAAATAAATATAGCATATAGAAATTCACCTATAAAAATTGCTTATTATTCTATAGCTGGAGAATTAATTAGTATTTCAGAAGGTTCTGAAATAGATAAGCAATTCAAAAATCAAATTGAAAACGATTTACAAGCAGATACAATAGATAGTAAAATTGAATATTTACGAAACTGGTATGCTGAAGAAAAATTAACCCAACTTTTGTTTAAACAAAATTGCATTGACATACCTGGCCCGAAAGATAATGAAAATACAGTAGAATATATATCAGGAAGGTATTATAGGAAAATGACCAATGGGATGCTTGTTTCTTGTTACCTAAATATAAAAGAAATTGGTAGTAGTTATAATGCACTAACAGATATTGCTTTTGAAATTGTCGAAGAATTGGAAAATAATTTTAGAAGAGATAAAGATTACTTAAATACATTTGATGTTTTGGTAACTCCAAGTAATACAGCATTGTTAATTGCAGCTACCGTTCAAGCAATAATAGAAAAACCAGTGATTTGTGTTGATAGATTAGGGCCAATACCGATATTACAACTTCAAACACAAAAATTAAAAAAAGTATTACATGGAAAAAAAGTAATTGTAATAGAAGAAATAACTGCAACTGGAAATGAAATAGATAGGACAATTATGTTTCTTAATCATTTAGGCGCAAGTATTGTCAAAATAATTGTAGTATATAATTTAGAAGTTGGAATAGCTATGCTTGCTAAACCAGGGGAAATAATATCTCTTTGCCATCCTAAAAAGGAGTTAGCTTATGTCTATAGATCAAAATAGTATAAAAAATGAAGAAGGCATTGCTGAGTATCTAAATATTCGAGGAATTGAGGAACAAGGTATAGTATATGATAATTTTCTTAATAATGTTTGGAGAGTTGCAAAAGAAATATGGAAAGAAGTTGATCTAGAACAATATACAAACCATGATGTAAAAGGACATAGTGTTCAGATAATAAAATATTTTGGCATTTTTCAAAAATTGTTTGAATGGTCATCATATGAAAAATTAATATTTTCAGTTGCTGCAATTATTCATGATATAGGAATGCAATATAATAGATGGGCTCCAAAAATATCTGGTTTTCCTGTAGCTCCTCTTGATCAAATTGAAATTAGGAAAGAACATGCTAAATTGGGGAAACTATTAGTTATTGAACAATTAGGGAAAAATAGTAGAATTAAATACCCACCATTATTTTTTCAAAATAATAATGAACCCGAAAAGACGGCTCTTCATCGAGCTTCAATTATTGCATTTTCTCATTCAAGTCAGGGATTAGTAGATGAATTACTACATGATGAGGAAGGTCTTTATAAAAGTAAAAGCTTAGGATATTCAATATTTCGCCCAAGATTATTAGCAGTAATATTGCGCATATGTGATGAACTTGACTGTAATTATGAAAGAATTAAAAGTCCTAATAAAATAGATACATGGTACATGAATGAGGTTGCAAAAAGTCATTGGTTATGTTGTTTTTTTATTGAAAAAATAGAACTAGAAATAAGAATGACAGAGGATAAAAAAGAAATAGGAATAAAAACAAGATGGCGCGTTCCAAGAGAAGCTAATGAGTATCAAAAAGATAAGATTAAAAATTTTATTGAAAAAATAAGAATGACTCACATAAAGGAAGAAATTGAATTTGGGCAGAAATTTTTAATAGAAAAGAAAGAAGAATTCTTAGATAATATAATAGTTGATCCAATAAATAAATATCCAGGTCTTTTTGAATATACTATTGAAGAAGATTTTGATAACGTAATTGATTGTGCGATTGAAACAAGATATAAGAATAGTGGGAAAAAATTTGATTATATAGATAATAGGAATGATGAGAATGGTAAATATTACGAAAATATTAAATCAAAAGGCAACACAAGAAATCTTAAATATGAACTTAAAGAATGGTTTGAAAACAATAAAGAGCAAGGACATTTCGAATTGAAGAACAATTCAGAACATACAGATACATATCTTAATTGTCGAACACTTGTATCTAATCAAGAATTACTTAGAGCGATAGCACATGAAATATATCTAGAACATAAAGGACATACAATTTCATGTGTATTAGCTGTAGGTACAAGTGCTATACCTATTGCAATAAACGTTGCTTATCGATTAAAAAGCAGAATTACATTTACTGTTGATAGATCGAAAGTAGAATCAAAAAGTAAATCGATTGAAACTGAAAGAATGAAATTAAAAGAAGCAAAAAAAATTGATTATAATTTAGGGGAAATTATACCATCGATTCCATTGGAAGGGAATTTATTAATAATTGATGATGTTATATCTGGTGGAAATGTCGCTAAAATTGTTCTAGATAATTTAAATAATTTTAATGCTACACAGAGAAATATTTATCATCAATCTATATTTAGGCTTGGAGAAAGAGAGTATTTTAAAGATCAAAGAATTAAAAAATATAGTTGGCTCATGTATATTAAGAATGTTATGTACGATAAAGAAGAAACGTGTGTTTTATGTAAAAATGGCGAACCTTTAATAAAAGAAAATGAAATGTATTAAAAGAATGAAGATTATAAATTTAACAACTGCTTCAACCTTATAAATCCTTTGTCATGATTCTTGCGAGAGGATTACGCAAGAACCACGCTAAGCCCTTCAGGCGCTGATTTAAAGGTTAAGCGAAATGTTAGACTTTCGAAATATTGCTTTAAAAGGACAATTATAATGCTCGAATCTATAAGAATTATTGGCTACAAAGGATTCAAAGATTTCAAAGCATCTTTTATGAACGGAGTTAATGTTCTTGTAGGAGATAATGAGACAGGTAAAACGACTATTTTGGAAGCGATTAATCTAGTTCTATCTGGCCAAGTATTTGGAAGGTCGATTTTTTCAGAAGTCTCTCCATATATGTTTAATAAAGAAAATGTCCAAGAATTTATACGTAGTATTGGGGAAAAAGAATGCCGCCCGCCTAAAATAGTAATTGAAGCTACATTCGTTGAAAATGATATCACTTCGAGATATCGAGGAATAAATAATCTTGATCGAGTAGATATACCAGGTGTATCGATGGTAATAGACATTGATCAGGCATATGCTGAAGAATACGTTCAATATATTGAGCAAAAAAAGGATGTTACATCAGTACCGACGGAATTCTACGGAATTTCATGGACCTTTTTTAGTGGAAATCCTGTTGGATTGAGAGGAGGAGAATTCAAATCAACTTATATCGACTCTTCGAATATAAGATTCGCTACAGGATCAGATCGATTTATAAATAAAGTTGTAAACGATACTCTTACAGAAAAAGAAAAAGCTAGACTATCGATAGAATATAGGAAGCTACGTGAAAGTTTTTCTAGAATGGATGAAGTAAAAAATATAAATGATAACTTAGTTATTAAAGGGAAACTAGTTACAAATAAGGATTTCAAAGTATCGGTAGATATTTCTGCAAAAAGTGGATGGGATACAGTTCTTATACCTTATCTAGATGAAATACCATTTCAATTCATTGGAATGGGAGAACAGAGTAGGCTGAAGATCGGATTTGCATTAAACTCATCAATGGAAAAAGCTTCTATCTTTCTAATTGAAGAACCAGAAAATCATCTATCATACTCAAATATGGCATCATTAATAAATAGAATATCTGAAATGTGTGAAGGTAGACAGGTAATAATTTCTACTCACAGTGCATTTGTTTTAAATAAATTAGGTATTGATCGGTTGCATTTACTTCGTAATTGTAGAATAATAAACCTTAATAAACTTGATCCTATTACAGTAAGCTATTTTAAGAAACTACCCGGATATGATACATTAAGAATGGTATTAGCTAACAAAATTATTCTTGTTGAAGGTCCGACAGAAGAACTTATTGTACAAAGACTGTATCTGGATAAGCATTGTCACTTGCCAATAAGTGATGGTATCGATATAATATCTGTTCGAGGTTTAGCATTTAAGCGATTCTTGGAAATATCAAGGGAACTCAAAATTTCTACATCAGTTATTACTGATAATGATGGTAAACCAGGCAAAGTTATTGATAAATATAAAGAATTTGAAACAATACCTGAAATTAAAATATGCTTCCCTACTGATGAGAGAATCACTACACTGGAGATTGCAATAGTAGAATGTAATGATCTAGATAGCCTCAATAAAGTATTTAAAAAAAAATATTCATCAAAAAAAGATATAATCGAATATATGTTAGCCAATAAGACTGAATGGGCTTTAAAGGTATTTGAATGTGATTTTAATATTGAGTATCCGGAGTATATTAAAAATGTCATCGGATAATATAATTACCATAGCTTCTGCTGGATCTGGGAAATCGACTAGTATTGTAGAAAATGCACTTTTAAAAGAAAACGACCAAGTATTAATCACTACTTTTACAGTAGAATGTGCTGAGGAGTTAAAAAAGATAATCATAGAAAAAGTAAAAACCGTACCTAAAAACATTATCATTATGACATGGATGTCCTTTCTGATTCAGGAATGTATTCGTCCATATCAATTGGTTGCATATGGTACTCAAATTACTAGACCTGTTTTTATTCAAGGCCGATCCGCTATCTATTCAAAAAGAACTGATTATAAGCATTTCTTCAATTCAAATGGAGATATTTATTCAGATAAATTATCTGAGTTTGCTTGTTTATGTGATGAGAAAAGTCAAGGCAAAGTTATAACAAGGCTAGAAAAAGTGTTTAAAAGAATCTATATAGACGAATTTCAAGATTTTGCTGGCTATGATTTTGAATTAGTTAAGAAAATACTCAGTTCAAACATTCGAGTTAAAATTGTTGCAGATCCACGACAAGGAACTTATTCGACAAATGAATCAGCAAAAAATGGGAAATATAAGAAATCTGGCGTAAAGGATTTAATAGAATTGCTAGAAAAGAATAAATTATGTACAATCGAGCTTAATAACTGGAGTTATCGATGTAATCAAATGATTTGTAGTATTGCAGATAAACTGTACCCGGAATTTGAACCTACTATATCAAAAAATATAGCTTTAACCGGACATGATGGTGTTTTTGTTGTTAAAGAACGATATGTAGATGATTACATTAAAAAATACAAACCTGTTGCTTTACGTTATGACAAAAAAACAAAATGGCAAGACGAAAAGATTAAGAACTTCGGTGCAGTAAAGGGAAGGACTTATGATAGAGTGCTGATATTACCTAATGGTCCTATACTAGATTTTTTGAGTGGTAGGAATTTTAAGTCTCCGGCAAAGTACTATGTTGGTTTTACTAGAGCAAGATTTAGTGTAGCAATTCTCTATGATGATCAAGTAAGTATTGAAGGAATTAATGAATGGAAATACGAAGTCTAACAAAATTTTTTCGTCAACTAGAAATCCCCAAAAGCAAATTTAAATCGGCGTTGACATCTTGAGAATCAACGCAAAGTAAAGCGGCGCAGTAAATTGGAGCGATCATCAAAATCGTTTTTTCCATCCTGCCAAGTCACTTATGAGTTTTTTGGTGAATTCTGCATTTTGCCAATCTTCAGAATTTATGGGCACTGATGTGGAAACTTTGCCGAGTACCTCAATCTCTTTTATTTCTCTCTTCTCTTCTCTCTGGCTGAGCGATTCCGCAGTTTCTCCGAATTTCTCAGAGAGATTCGGTAATTGCTCGGAGTTGCTCGGAGTTTTTCCAGAAGGTTTCTGAATATCGGAACTTTTGCTCTGTGCAGTTCCTGAATTTTCTCCGAAAAGCCATTTCTCTGGCTCGGTTTTTTCAGCGGTAAGATCAATATACGGTGCAATCTCGCAGCTTTTCCTTCGGCATATCTCGCATATCTTGAGCCATTCAAGCTGAATGTCCCGGGAAGTTAGAATTTTCCTTTCTTCAAGCAACTGCCGGTCAAAAATGCCATGTTCCAGGCAGTACTCCATGATCAGGTCGATTCTCTCTTTTGATACATGATATTCCGCCATGAAGAGAAATTCTGATTCTTCATTCCATAAGCATGCATAGCCTTCATTAAAGATCATCTGTTCTAACTGAATCACCGCACCAATACCTTCAAGACCGAATTTTGAGATGACAAGTCTCATCTTGAGATCCCAGCTTGTGTCGACGGGAAAATAATCGATAGCAGTACGGGGACGCCGAGCCATCCTATCCTCCGGATATTTCGGTATCTGGTACGGTGCTCATCTTCAGAAAAGCCCATAAGTATGGATTGGATGACAAGAGGCTCCGATAAAAACGGGCGTAATGTCGCGGTACAATTTCTTCGGCTCTTCCATCCTGAACGAGGGAATCCTCATACAAGTCAAAAAGGCTGCACATTCGAATACTTGTTTGGCCAGACTTTCTTTCCTTCAGAGCAATTTCTTTCAGCTTCAGGTAGACCCCCGCGTGGGAATAATGCCAGCAAAGAAACTGTTCCTGCGTAGTTTCAAACTCATCGCTTTCCTCATTCAATCTTTGCGTCAATGAGGTCATAGCATGTCCTTCAGGCTTCTTGAATATTCGAGCGGACTCGCGGTGGCCTTTTATCATCCGAATGAAGCACGCCGCGACTATGAATTCCTCAGGCAGCTATTGCTATCGCCAGATCCTCGGGATCATTTCCCTTTGCCGGTCCCAGGCTTTCTATGGCTATGCAGGTGCTCGCCATCGACTGGAGCTCCAGACTGTGCGTTATGATGATTGTCTGGTAGCGCCCCGCTTCGCTGTGGGCTGCTTCGATCATTCGCAGATAGCGAATGCGGGATTCGGCATCGAGGGCTCCATCGGCTTCGTCCAGCACGGCGGTCAGAAACTGGAGTCCTGTCGACCGCGCTCGGATCACTTCAAAGGCGTCGTAGACGGCTTTCCTTACCCAGACCGACTCTCCGCCCGAGAGGGTGGATATTTCCTGTTCGTTGCCTTCCTGATCGATGTACATGATGAGGAAATCTTCGATCTGTCGCTGCTGTGTTCCCTTGCCGCCAATCCTCGCTGTTCGGATGTCGATCGTTCCCTGGTTTCCTGATGCCAAAAGCAATCGTGTCGCTATTTCCGAGATGCTTGGAGCCAGCGTGTCTAGCTCCAGCGCCTGGATACCATCAGGCCCCGCCGCTTTTTGAAGCAGACCCCAATCGCTGATTTCGCTTGAGAGTTCTTTTGCCCTGCCAATGAGCTTTTTCTTTTCTTCAATATCGATGCATGCCTTGATAAGATCGCGTTCTGCTGTCTTCTTCCTCTCTTCTTCACGTATGATCTCTCCGCTGGTTGCGGCGAGGTTCTGAAGCAGTTTTTCTATCTCCTCGGCCTTGCCATATTCCTTTAGCTTCTCCTCAATCTTCTTTAGGCTTCTTGAGCATTTTTCTTCGATTTCCGCGAAATGGCCGATTTCCTTTTCCAGCTTTGCTACTTTTTTGCGAGCCTCCCCGATCCTTTCTTCTGCGATAGTGGCTCTGCTGATCGTCTCAACTGCGTTCCGGATGTCGATGGAATTGATGGATCTCGCCAATTCTTCCAGTTCGGCTTCCTGCTCAAATTCTATCGAATTGGGCGCCTGGGGACGGTGTAACTCCTCCAATCTTTGTTCGCAGAAACCGCAGTGTTCCTTTATCTTTTCCTGGACTCCCAATTCTTTCTCAAGTTCGGCTCTCAGCTTCTTTCTGCCCAGGGCGATCTGTTCCATCCTGTCTGCCGGCATCACCTGCCCGCATTCCGGACATATATCTCCTTCAGGCTTTTCCAGATGCTCCGAGATAATCTTTATTTTTGCTTCCTGCGCGGCAAAATTCCGCCGCGCCAGGTCGAGTTCTTTGGATTGCTGGTCATGGAGAGCCGCAAATTTTCCCAAGGCTTCGGAATATTCACGGTTGGCCTTCCTGTTTACCGCCTCAATAGCTGACTGCTTTTGTTCGAGTAATTTCTTCCTGGATACCTTAGCGTTCAAGGTATCAATTAATTTCCTGGCTTCATCCCGCTTCCGGAGACTTGCACGGAATATCTCAATCTCCTCAATGAAACCACGTTCACTGTTCTTCGCCTTCACTATGTCGCGCGATGCCTGCTCCCTCTCGACAAGGATTCTTGCCTTTTCTTCCCTGCTTTTCTTCGCCATGGCAAAACAGGCTTGCGCTACCGATAGTTCCCTGCAATTGTTTTCCTTTCTTTCCCGCAATAGTTCCAGATTCTTGTCATGCTGCGTGATTCGTTCCCTGGCGTTTTCTGCGGCGGAGTCCGCATCTGAATACACGCTGGCTTTTGCTTCGGTTAGCGTCATTTCATGCGCTGCTGCTTGCGCTTTTTCCTTGGCAGCAAGCCTGTAGGATTCAAGCCGCCTTATCCCGGCAAGTTGCCCGAAAAGCGCTTTCCGCTCTCCCTTCGTCGTTTCGGCCATGTCGGGAATGCCCCGCGCAGGCCGCTGGGGGATGAAGGCGGTGCGCAGGTATATCTCCAGCTTTCCAAATATCTTTTCCACCCATGTCTCGTAGGGCTCGAGTCGGCCGTTTATTCCTGGAAGGGGATAGAAGCCAGTCCCTTCGTCGCGGAAGAGCCAGTATTCGCAGGTTCCTGAGGGGATATCGGCTCTTATCCTGATTAGACAGCGGTATTTCCAGCCAGTCTGGGTGTCGATAAGCACGAGGTCCCTGAAGGAATCGGGCAGGCGGAAATGGCTCCTCAAGGGGCCTTCCCGCGTAAGAAGCCTTGGCCAGGGATGCAAGTTTTCAAGTAGCGTTGTCTTTCCTAGTCCATTCCGCCCCGCTAGCGCGATCACACCAGGCCCCCTAGCGGCCAGATCGAGCTCGACTTCATCCTTTTTCCCTTTCTTCCAGGTACCTATGGCGCCCCGCAGTACAAGCCTCTGTATGCGGAACCGCGCGTTGCCGGCGACATGGCTATCCTTCGCCGTTTCCCTGGCAAGTATCCTGGCTTTCTCAAGTGCGCTTTTCCCAAGCTTTTCCCCCGCGCTTTTCGCCCACACTTCCAGTTTTTTCTCGAAACCTTCCGCTTCATGTATCTCTGGGGATCGCAATGCCTCCGAAGGCTGAATTTCCAGGGTCACTTTTGACCCTTTCGATGCGCCATGCCCGAGAAGGCGCGACAGGATTATATCGGGATCCAGTCGGGCAGCTTCCTCCTTGCTGCAGCGCACCTCATACCATACACATTCGCCGTGCATTCCCGGAACTTCCTCGGCACATTCGCCTGAAGAGATAAGGTGCCGCTTGATGGGGTGGGGGAAGGCTACCCTTTCGGCCAAAGCCGGATCACCTGGGGATGCGAGGGTCACCGCCCAGCAGCCTGCCTTGTGCCCTTCGCTAAAATCGAGAGGGTAAATGCTCCCTGCGTACCAGGCTCTTGTTCCCTCTATCCTCTGTGGCTCGTGGATGCCGCCGAAAGCGATATAGTCGGCTTTCAAAGCCTTCAAGTCATCCTTTGAAAAGCTTAGTCCCTGTCCGGGACCAACATGCATTCCCTTTCCAATGGAAGCTCCCTCGATCTTCCCCTGCGCTATGATGACGCAAGGCAGCTTCGGGTATTTCATCCTCATGCAACCAGTTGCCATGCAGAGAGTCCTTAGGGCATCCCTGGCCTTCATTTCTATGCCCTTTCCTCCAGCACAATCTTCATTTGCGAGGAGCCATTTAGGGGAGGGTTCGGGAAAGCCGAAGATGATGCATTCAGCGTCTTTCTCATTTCCGCACCCGAGTTCCTCTATTTTTCCCTCTTTCAGTGAATATGCGATTCCCGGCCGCAGGATTCTTATCGAATGCTTGGCTTCAAGGCTCTCGAAGATTTCGAGGCTTCCTTCCACGTCGCGGCTGGGGGCGCCATAGACCATTGCCACCGGGGCGAAGTCCGCGAGCGAACGAAAGGCTTCCACGAAATCAGGGAAGAGCGAACCCGCCGAATTCTGGACAGGGCCACCATCCCATATGTCTCCAGCGAGGGCGATGAGCTGTGCTCCATGCTTGCCGGCTGCCATTCCGATATGCTCTATGCTTTCCTTGAATTCATTCCATGAGGATTCCCGTGCATGCAGATCTGCTGCGTGTATGAGTTTCATGCGGCTTCTTTCTCCTTCGGCTGTGCGCTCTCGACGAGCTCTTCAATGACTTTCGCCGGAATGAGGCGTCTTCCCCCGATCTTTACCGAGCCGATCGTGCCATCCATCACCCATCGACGGATGGTTACTTCAGTGCATCCGAGCATGGATGCGGTTTCATCGACGGAATAGAATTTCCGTTCAACAGTGAGGCCTTGTTCCATAAGAAAAGTCCTTATTTAGGCTGCTTCTTCCCTTGATGCGAGTTTCCGGTCATGGACTACTTTTAGCCTTGCCAGGATATCTGCAAGGTAGACGTCATCGTTCCGGTGGTTTTCAAGGGCGTCGCGTGCGGCGGCTTGGGCTTTTGGCCCCAGCGTGTTGGTATCGAGATATTCTTCTATGCTTTTGGTCATTGCTTCGGAAGGTGTAGATTCCGAAGTCTCTTCAGGCAAGATGAAAGGCTGATCTTCATCGATCACTGACTCGGCACATGGGATGCTGCTATCTTCGGAATCGCAGGGAAACTGTATCATCGGGAGCGATTCCTTCTTCTTTGCGTTGCTGTAGAGCATTGCGGCGGGGGAGGCAATGTTGCTAAGCATATAGCCCAACACCATCTCATTCTTGGTGTTCACAATGATGCGCGAGAAGAGGTAGGTCACCGATGCTTCAGGCGGGGCATCAGTGCGAAAGAGGTCCTTGAATCCTGTCTGCATGCCGAGGAGGGAGAGCGTTGCCCGGCTCCTCGCACCAGTGTTGGCGCGCTGCCTGGCGATCTTCCGGAGGGCTAGGTAAGCAAGGCGGGCCTTGTCTTCAAGGAGCTTTCCGTTGGCGTGGAGTCTCGGGTACTTCGATGTTTTATCAGCTATGATTTCCTCCTCGTGCCGGATTTCGACGTCGAATTCGTATTCGCAGATGTCGCCGAAGGAATACTTGCCGTCGGGCCCCATCACCATCGCTTGGGATCTTCCTATATAGCAGTCTCCTTCCTTCCGCGTTGCTTCCTCGAGAGGGTTGTAGGATATCCCCGCGGCGAGAGCGAAACGATCCACGGTTTCCTTGCGGGGCATATAGGTATTGCCTCCCAGCATATGAAATTCATCTTTTCTGCAGGCTATGGCTTCTATGGCTACCTCCAGCAAGGGCGATAATTCTTCAAGATGAGAGGGTTTTATAAAGCTTTTCGCGTTCGGATAACGTTTTATAAATTCTTTTGCATTTTCTATAGTCATCTCATTTTCCTTTTCAGGCGGATTTCTTGATGTATTCCTGACTGGCTATCCAGGCTTTCAGGTCATCAATCGTGAAAAGGGTGCGGGTTCCTACCTTTTTTGCGGGGATATGCCCTGCGCGTGCTTCACGGTAAAGATAGGACTTGGAAAGGCAGAGAAGTTCAGAGGCTTTTGCGATGCTGACGGTTAGCTGATCTTTTCTTGGGAATAATACTGGTCTTTCGCTATGACTGTATGGTTCCATCGGTTCCTCCTACATCATTTACGCTCAGGAGGGGGCTTTGTGATTCAGGGAATGCAAAGAGCATATTTTGTTTTTTGCATAGCGTAGGATTGGCTATATTAAGATTTTTTAATGATAGTTTTCATAGAGTGGCTTGGTGTTTTTTGACGCAAACCGCCGAAATTTACCAGAGTGAATTTTATTCACATCCCAAAGGTTTGGTGATAGACTAGTCTTAAGAAGATAATGGAAAACAAGGATTCCCTTTTATGGACCATACAATTCTGGATGCAATCCTTCTACTTCAATTGACCGTTGCCCGCCTTGGCGAAAAAGAACTCATGAACTGGTGGAATACCGATATTGTGTACAAACTTGGAGGAGCCGACTTCTTGCAACGCCTGGTGGGCCCAAGGATGGCGCCCTTGTCGGCGGGAGAGGCCGTCCTCCTTGCGGCGCAACGGAAAGAAGAAAAAATCATAGCGACCATCCCTGGCCATGCAACCTATTCGCTCTTCTGTCCACTCCCTTCGGTTCGTGCCGCGCTTTCCCAGCGTTTCAGACACTACAAAACCTACCTCGATGATATGCCAACCGCTGTTGAGGAAATACTCAATCCGGATACCGAGTGGCAAATTTCCGATCTGTGCGCCCGCCTGCAGACTTTTCCAAAAGCGGATTTCCTGAACACGAGTTTTGGACGCGAATTGTCGCGTAACCCCAACGTTTATGAGCTGGAACTAGCCCAAGCGCTGGCCTCCACCTTCAGTGCCGCGGATAAAGGCGACTATGTAATGCCCTACTATAGGATTGCCGATGCCCAATAGCAGCAGCTACCTCACCGCTCATAGCGCTGATCTTAATAAAATAAGCGCGCGGATTCCCGAAGCGCGCGAGTTCATCCATGCCTGCGATCCGGAAAAGAGCCCCGCGTGGAATGCTGAAAAAGCATTCCTTAATCGATGGTATGGAAACGCCGGTGAAGCCGTCTGCGCGGCGCTGACAAAACATTTCTATACCCGTTTCAATCGCGTTCCCGGTCAACTCTTGTTGCTCAGGCGCTTTATAAACAGTACAGAATCAATCACTTTCCCCATCATCAACCATTTCTACATGCTGCTAGCCGACCCCTATTATCGCTGGGCGGCTTCCGAGTATCTCGTTGACCGTTTTAAGCAGCAAAGATTTTCTGTTGCCATCGATGATTTCGACGCAGGCCTGCAAACGCAACTGCCACCTTCCGTGGGGCAGGGCAGCCTTGTACGCTATGCCCAAAACCTACGCACCTCGCTTCGCGACAACGGACTCCTCGCTGGTCAAAAAAACAAGCTGATAGTCAGCCCTTCTCTTACGATGAAATCCCTAGCCTACATCCTTTATGCCCTCTCGGATTCTGGAGTGGGTGTCAATGAATTCGATGGCTCCCCGGTACATCGCTCTTTGCTGAAGCCTCGCGAACGCTTGATTCCTCTTTTTCAGGAAGGAGAGCGCCTTGGGTACTGGGAGTTCACAGGGGATAAAACCCGCCTTACCGGAAATCTCAGACTACAGGGACTTGAAGGCTTAATAGAGGTGGTTTCGCCATGAGCATAGAACTTCGACTCGATGAGCTGAAAAAAGACCTGCTTCACCCGAACGGTCCCTCCATAAGCACCAACCGCAACTATCCTTTTGCCATTTTCCATTACCGGCCGGAAGAAGAATTCCGTGCTCGCGAGCTTTTGGGCGAAATGGTGGACAGCCTGCGGCTTCAAGGGTGGGCAGTTCGTACCATCGATCTTTTTGAGGTACTTCTGGACTACCTTGGCGAAGAAGAAGAAGGCGAGCTTGTTCCCGCGTGGATTGAAGAAGAGAAGATGCTCTATAAGACCTATAAGAACGATCATGCCAAGCCGCTTGAATTTCTCGGCAATTCGCTCGGAGGCTTTTTTAACCGAAAAACAGGCTATCCGCAAAAAGTCTTGGAAGAAATCCGCAATATTGCCCAAGGAGCGGATGAAACGCGCTCGGTCATATTTTTATCGCGTATCGGGGCGCTCTACCCCTTTTACCGGACATCGGCACTGCTCAGATTCCTCGACGAAGGCGTCAAAGTATCCACAATCGTAATGTATCCTGGGGAACGGGTGGAACAGCATTATCTCTCGTTCATGGGAGAAATGGATGCCGACAGGGATTATCGGCCCCGCATTTATTGAAAAAATATCCAGAGGAGCATCTATGAACGTTGTTAAAGATGTACTTGCCAGAAACATAGAAGATAATATCGCCCCGGTTATTTACTTTCATCAGCTCGATCCGGACATAGCCGAGCAGGAAGTGCGCGAATATGTCTTTACCACACGCCCTACAACACAGGTAAACCAGGTTGGCGGAATCCACGAGCAAATGGTCGACCTCCTTACCAATATCTACATCGCAATCGAAAAAGGCTACAAACTGCCGGCCTCGTGGATTTCAGGATACTTCGGCTCAGGAAAGTCCCTGTTCGCCAAGCTCCTCGGACTCGCGTTGGATGGGATGATCCTTCCCGATGGAACGCCAATGGATGCGGCCCTCATGGACCGCGACGACACGGCTCATTCAAACGAGCTGCGGGCAGCCTTTGGACGTCTGTCAAAAGTCTCCAGCATGGCAGTCCTCTTCGACATTGGCACCGCCGCCAAGAACAACGAAAGCATTCCGCATACGGCCTACCGCCAGATTCTCGAAAAAATCGGCTACTCCAGCCATGACGGCGTAGCCCACTACGAAATAGCCTTGGAGGATGAGGGGCGCTATGATGAATTCCTGAGCCTTTATCAGGATCATTATGGAAAATGCTGGAAGGAACGGCGGAGCGGGGGACTCGCGCCCCAGCAGTTCAGGACAATCTATAAAAAAATGTATCCGGAAGAGGATGAGCTCCTCGATATTTCCACCTTTGACCTCCACAGCCTGACCATAACGAAGTTGGTCAACAATCTCGTTCGCGTCATGGAACGACGCGTTTCCGGAAAGACAATTTTTATCGTTGTGGACGAAGTCTCTCAATACATCAACAAAGACGATAAAAAGATGCTGGACCTCCAAAGCTTCGTTTCGGAGATCGGCGGTAAAGCCCGGCCAGGTACAAGCCGGCTCTGGCTTCTCGTTACCGGACAGGAAAAACTCGAGGAAGAAAGCAAGGATTCGGTGTTGTTCAAGTTAAAAGACCGCTTTCCCCAGGAATTGCGAGTCCACCTGGATCGCGCCAATGTACGGGAAGTCGTGGAACGCAGACTCCTTAAAAAGAAAGCCCAATCGCCCCTGGACAGCTTTCTTACCGATGCCCACATCGATTTGCTTAAGCTGCACGCCTTTGAATGCGAAACCGTAACAAGAGCAGAAGTACTCGAAAACTATCCGCTACTTCCGTCCCATATTCCCCTCTTCATGGACATCACGCAGAGCATCCGAAATACCTCCATCCGAACCCAGAGCGACTCGGGCGGCGTACGATCGGTCCTCAACAACATCTGGGGCTTGTTCAACCGCGAGCCGGTCGTCCTCAAGGATCGGCAACTCGGCACACTGCTCACCCTGGATATGCTCTACGACATCATAGGTTCGAGCGTAGATAGCGATGTCCAGCTTACCTTAAACAAGATTTTCGAAAAGCATCCATCAGACAGCTGGGAATCGAAAACAGTCAAAGCCATCGCCCTCCTCGAGCTGAATGCCGAGCAAAAGCCGGTACTCCCCGGACTCCTCGCCTCTCTCCTGTATCCCTCGCTTGGCTCGCCTTCCATCATAACACAGGTAAAGAACGCGCTCGACCTGCTGCGAAGCGAAAACTGGATTCACTACCATGATAAAAACGGCTGGTCCATTCAGAACAACGCCGCCCAGGATTGGAACCGCCAAAAACTCGAACTCAGCGTATCCGCAGGCGAGATCGACGAGACCCTTCGCGAGCTTCAAAGCAAAATTGTGGAACCCGTCACTCAGCCCGTCTACCTCGATGTCCGCTTTCCTCTTGCCTGCAATTGGGGCCTCGACCAGCGCCTCTCGGGCAGAAACGAAGCCACACAGGTCACCGTTTCCTTTCACTGGGTCGGGAACGCGAACAAGCGCAACAACCAGGATGAGTGGCTTGCCTTCAGTCGCCAGTATCCAAAAAGCTTCCACTGGGTTTCCTCGGATCCAAGCAACGTGGAAGCGCTCGTCCGTGAATATCGGCGCTCGCAGAAAATGGTCGCGCGCTACCGTAACCAAGGCCAGCTCCCTCCCATGCAGAGCCAACTTCTATATCGTGAGATGAGCGAAAGCGAACGGCTTTTCGAATCGGCCAAGAAGGAACTCAGGCAACTTTGGTTGGATGGAATGTTCTATTTCAATGGCAGCGCAAGCGAACCTTCCCGTTCCTTCACGTCCTTTGAAAACGCCCTTAAATCTGAGGTTGAAAACAGACTCGGCCTTGTGTTCCACAAGTTCGTCCAAGGGCGCATCCGTCTGAACGAAGCCGATTTCAAGCAACTCCTCGAACGCGACACGGCGGGCTTATCGCTTGTATTCTTCGAAGGACAAGGCCGGCTCGGCATCGCGTACAATGATGGCGGAAAAATCCATTTCCGTTGCTCCGGGGCCGTCCCCACGGAGATCATGCAGTTCATAGAAAGCAAAACCTTTGTCACCGGCGAACAGCTTTTCGATCAGTTTTCCGAAGCACCCTACGGCTACGCGCGCCTCGTCATCAAGGCATCGGTAGCTGGGCTATTGCGCGAAGAACGGGTGCGCATCACAGGCGACAACCGCGCGGAGATCGGCTCGATACTGGATCCCGGCGCCAAAAGTCTCTTTGAGATGGAACGCGAATTCGGACGCGCGGAGATAGAGGCCAAGCTGATCGACGATGGTGGCGTTACCCCGCGCGATCGTACCGCGATTCGTCAATTTTTTGAAAAAACCCTAAAGCTTTCCAATGTCGACAACAGTTCCGACATGCTTGCCGACCTCGTGTTCAAGCATTTTCCCCTGCTCAAGGATCGGATCAGCGAAATGCAGAAAAAGCTCGGCGGCCTCGGATTTCCATTGCCCGCCTCGCTTTCGGATTTCAACAAAGCCCTTACCGAGTGCGTGAGCGATCGCCAGGTGGGAAAAACCCTTCATCGGCTCAAAGTCAACTTGAACACGCTGACGGAAGGGATTCCCCATCTCCAGGAAATCCAGGAAGCCTTGAGCGGCGCAACAGAAGCCGAGCTTCGTCGTCTTAAGCAAGCCTATGAAATCGAGGCGGCACAGCTGGACGAGGTAGGAGAACTGGCCGAAGTCGCGGAAGCCTGCGCCGCGCTGAAAGATCAACTCTCGCGAGCTCAGCCTTGGCGCGGCTATGCGGATGTAAAGCCCGCGGCCGAAACCTTAAGAAGCCACTATCGCGCCGTTCGTTCCGCCATGAGGGATGAGCAGAAAACCGCGCTGGAAGCCGCGGTCGATCAGCTGAAACTGCGCTCGGACTTTACGGATCTGGACGAGGATCAACGCTTTGATGTGCTCTCGATCGTCCGCTCCGTCTTTGTGGAAGTCGACGTGCAGGCGGTGCAGCCAAGCCTTCTTGTCATTCAGCAAGCGCCCCGGCGCCTTCGTGAAGCCGCGGCGCAAGCCCAGAAAAGGGTGGACCAGTTCGTCAACGAAAAATCCCGAAGCGCCGATACCGCGGCCGAGGGAGTAATACCGGCGGCTTCGGTTCGTGTTCATACCGTGAATATCGGCCTTCGCAATACCGTTATCGCCTCCGAAGCCGAGCTCGATGTCGTCCTCGCCCGACTTAGGGAAAAATGCCTCACGGAGCTCAAAAATGGAGCCAAGGTGAGGTTCGAGGAATGAGAAGCCTGAACGACAGGACAAAGGCCGTGTTTCGACAAACAGTAAGTGCCATACGCGCCAGGCTTCTCGCCGATCTGGCGCAGGCTACCGATCAGCGCTACTCTTTGGGTGCCAGGGACAGAAACAAAATCCGCTTGAGTCCAACGGATCAGGGAGCCTATACCTTGCTTCGGTCCTGCCTTTCCGACCCTTCGGCGTATCAAGGGAATGAAGAGGAACATCTTGCCGCCCTCATCAAGGAACGCGCCTACACCCTCACCAACCGCCTCATCATCCTCATGCAGCTGGAGGCGCGGGGACTGCGGTCGGTCAATCTGATCAGCCAAGGCATAGAACAGTCGCCATTCCGTGATTATTGGGGATTTTTCTCGGGCATTACACAGGGCGACGATCACGGCTATAGCTTCCTCCTTCAGCAAATCTGGGACGAATTAGCGCTGGAACTACCCGCCCTCTTCGCCTGGAACGAAATCCAGGAATGCATTCCCATCCCAGGCCCCACGCTTTTCTGGCTTCTGGATATGCTTGCCAACCCCGAGTTATCCGATGCCTGGGTCGATGACACCACGCTCGGCTGGCTGTATCAGTACTGGAATGATCCGGACCGCAAAGCGGTCGACGACAAGCTCAATACCACCACCGGCAAGGTTGAAGCCCATGAGCTTGCCAATAAAACGCAGCTTTTTACCGAACGCTACATGGTGGAATGGCTGGTGCAGAATTCCCTGGGCGCGCAATGGTTGGCGCTCTGCGCAAAGAACGGCTGGAAACCGAAAGCGGTTCAAGTCCTCGAAAACCTAAACGAAAAACGTAAGTCCTGGACAAAGAACGACGAAGCCCTCCCCATAGCAGGCGATGAGGAATTCTGGAAATACTATGTGGAGCAGGAATTGGCTCCGGAAACCGTGGCGGCCGCGCCGGATCGGCTGGAGAAGGTCAAAATCCTGGATCCCGCCATGGGGAGCGGACATTTCCTTGTCTACGTGTTCGATCTGCTCTGGGAATTCTACCAAGAGCAGGCCGTGCTGAGCGGTACCCTGTACAGCGATAAACAGATCATTGACAACATTCTCGGCAACAACCTCCACGGAATCGATATCGACAACCGCGCCGTCCAGATAGCCACGGCGGCGATCTATCTTAAAACGCAAGAAAAACTGCCTGGCTACCAGATCAGGAAACTTAATCTCGTGGCGACGGATCTCGGGCTTGGGCATATCAAAAAGAGCGATCCATCCCTGAAGGAATTTATAAAGACGCTGGAAGTAGAGGCTGGCCTGCAAAAAGACAGGAGCCTGGACATTATTGAGAGCTTGAAGGGCGCCGAATACATGGGTTCGCTCTTGCAGGTCAACGAAGAGATCCAGAAGATCAGCAGATTCTATGGCAAGGTCGAGGGTGTCGAGGATGCCATCATGCTCGCCCTTGGGCGCTTTATCCGCGATCACGATAAGGGCGAGGATTTGGGGCTCCGGTCGCTCGCTGAGCAGCTGGAGAAGGGGCTGAGGCTGATCGAGCTTCTTGGGCAGAAATACGATGTGGTGGTGGCGAATCCGCCGTATTGTGGGATTGGGAAATTTAACGAAAAGCTAGCTAAAGAAATTCAAGAAAACTACTCGGTTGGGAAAGACGATCTATTCTCCATTTTTATGCTTAGAGACATTTCATTATTGAAGGATTTTGGCCGCACGGCAATGGTTACCCCGCGCGGATGGATGTTTATCTCGCAGTTTGAAAACCTTCGATCCAAATTAATACATGATACTCGCCTCATTGCTTTTGGCGATTTGCAGTTAGGCGCTTTCTCGGACATGAAAGATATTACAGTAACGATGTTTGTCCTCCAGAACGTAAAAGTCAGTAATGGAGAGACTGTTTTTGTAAAACCGGTCCCGAAGCAGGAAATACGGCGTGACCAATATCAAGTGAGTAAAAATGAGCGAGGGTTGATAGTCCAGTCCCATACATATAGCTTTCCGCAATCCCGTTTTTCCGAGATCCCCGGATCACCCATGATCTACTGGTGGCCGGAGGAATTTAGGACGGAATATTTGAAATCAAAAAAGCTAGGAGAAATTTCTGAACCGCGACAAGGTCTTGCATCATCAATAAACAATAGATTTCTTAGGTTCCCTTTTGAAATTGAACTATCGAAAATAGAAATTAACGATGACTTTTCTCAAAACCAACAAGTGCATGTTTATAAATGGCAACCTTATGTAAAAGGGGCTGCTGGATTTAGGTGGTTTGAAGGGCTTTCGGATATTATTATTTGGGAGAAAAGTGGTCTAGAAGTAAAATCGTACGCTAGCTATTTATATGGATCTGCAACTAGGACAATAAAGTCACAAGATATGTATTTCCGCCAAGGTCTTGCCTTTAATTCCATCGGCACAAATGGATTCCAATGTCGCTTACGAAAGTACAAATCTATTTTTGATGTTGTAGGTTCGACAATATTTTGTGACGATCCGGAAAAAATGCAAGTGCTCCTCAGTTCATCCATTTCCGGATATGTCTGCCAGGCTTTGAACCCAACTATACATAATCAAGTGGGCGATATTGTAAAATTACCTGTATTCGATATACTTAAAGACTATCGTCTTTACCTTAATCGTGCCAAAGCCCTCTACGACAAACTCTTCGCCTCTACTGAATCCAACATCGAGTATTCCTACCAGGATCTGAGCCCAGAATATTTCGAGGTAGAGGAAGCCCGCATCCGGGATGAAATCGACAAGGAAATCCTCACGCATTTTTCAGCGCCTACGGTGGCCGCGATCTATGAAGAGATCGGGGAATCGCCCTTCGATTATCCGGAATGGGATGGCGTGATCATCCCGGAAGGTTTTGCCGAAGCCTACCAGGCAAGCGAATCAGTGCTCGCTCTTTCCAGACAGTTCAAGCTCCATCCCGACAGCGTCCTGGCCATCAAGGACAGACTTGGCCTTGTCCATCAGGGACAGCGGCAGGCGAGGGCCTTCAAGCATCTTTCCTGGGCTATCGGCGTCCTCCTTGGGCGCTTCGACCCTAAAACAGGCGGCCTTGTCGATTTGTCGCCGAATCCTGACATGAATTCCGCGAATCTCCATGGGCTTTTGTATCTGAGTGGCCTGGATGATTTCGACAACATTCAGCGGGCATCCGCTTCCAACGAAGGCCCGGCATGCATCAAGACCCTGAGGGGAATCCTCGTCGATCGTTGGGGAACCGCGCGAGCAAATGAAATCTGGCGCCAAATCGATGACGCCCTCGTCGTTGCGGACGGCAAACGCAATCTGGGCGAATGGATCCGCCTCTGCGCCTTCGACCGGCATAAAGAAATCTACGAAAACAGGCCTATTTACTTTCCCCTCGTTTCGTCGCGAAAAAACTTCTTCATCTGGGTGAATATCCACCGCTGGGATGATGCCACGCTGAACGCGATCCTTGCCAATTACCTCAAGCCCGACCTACTAATTCTGGAAAGCCGCCTGCGTCGAATGCGGGAAGACATCCAGAAAGAAGAAAATAAGAAGCGACGCAACGACTTGGAAGACGAGGTCGAGGTTTTGGACAATCTTTTCGACGAACTGAAAAGCTTCGTTTCAGCAATAACGCAGCTGGCCGAAAAAGGTCCGGCGCCGGCACTTCAGGAAGCTGAAGCTCCCTACGTAATGGACCTGGACGATGGCGTCCTAGTCAATTCCGCCGCCCTTCGGGAACTGCTAACGCCTCTTTGGAGAGAACCCTCCAGATGGTGGGCGAACCTTTCCGTCCCCATGGGTAAAAAAGACTATGACTGGTCGCATCTCGCCATGCGATACTGGCCCAAGCGCGTCTATGATAAATGCAAAAAGGATCCCTCCCTCGCTGTCGCGCATTCGGACTATGGCGCCTATAAGGGAAGGGACTTGTTCAAAGAGCTTCATCCTGTCGCCTTTAAAAAATGGCAAGAGCAACAGGAACCATCGAAGCCATTGGGTGAACTGAATTTTGAGGGAGATTGAACTATGACGGAAACCGCGCTTCGCAGGTTGATTTCTCTCGGCGAAAGCCAAACCCTCGAGTTCAAGCAAGCCTTGCCGGAGGATTTGGGGAGGGAACTCTGCGCCTTCGCGAATAGCGCGGGGGGAATGATACTCATAGGTGTTTCCAATACTGGTGTCATCACGCCACTTTCAAGCATGAATCGTTGCCTGAGTCAGGTGCAAGACCATGCCCGTAATTGTGAACCACCGGTTTCTGTGGATGTTGAGGTGGTGAGCGACGTCATTGTGATAAAAGTTCGATCAAGCAGGGAAAAACCTCATTCTTCACGAGGAATATTCTACCTTCGCGAAGGGGCGAATTCCCAGAAGATGAGCCGGTCCCAGATAAAGGAGTTTTTCTTCAAAGAAGGGCTTCTCTACTTCGATTCGGCGATGAACAACCAGTATAAAATCGAACGGGATCTATCACAATCGGAATATGCGGCCTTCGCTAAGTATGCCGGTATCGATCCGAATTTAGATATGCTCGATACCTTGCGGAATATCTCGCTTGTTACCGATGACGGTATGACCAATGCGGGCTGTCTTGTGCTAAGTCGCACCATAGCTAAGTTTTTGGTAAGCGCCACCGTTACCTGCGCGCTTTTTCAGGGCACGACGAAAACGAAGATTCTCGACCAGAAAGTGTTTTCCGAAGATATTGCCTCCAACTACAGAAATGCTCTCCAGTATCTTCAGGCCCATCTTAATACGGAATATATCATTGGAGCGACGCGTGAAGAGAAACTGGAGTTGCCCGAGACGGCGCTCCGGGAAGCGCTCATCAATGCCTTGGCTCATAGGGACTATCGGAGCAGCGCCAACGTGCAGATCTATATTTTCTCTGATAGACTGGAAATCGTGAACCCCGGTGGTCTTGTCGGCGGAATGCTTCTAAAAGACTTGGGGAAGCGCAGCGTTCCCAGAAATCCGCTGCTTTTTGGAACTCTCTACCGAATGAACCTTGTTGAACATGTAGGTTCCGGAATCAAACGCATCCGAGAAGCCCTTGTGGCGGAAGGACTTTCACCGCCCTTGTTGGAAGCAGACGAACAGTGGTTTTCGATTTCTTTTAAGCGCTTTGACCGTTCTGCTCCTCCAACCGGTTCCCAGGAAACTTCCCAGAAAAAGTCCCCAACAGCGTCCCCAACAGCGTCCCCAACAGCGTCCCCAACAGCGTCCCCAACAGCGTCCCCAACAGCGTCCCCAACAGCGTCCCAGAAACGTGATAAATTTATTCTCGATCTCATCGCGGCCAAACCAGAAATTTTACTTGAGGAACTATCCACAAAAGTTGGAATAAGCGAGCGCTCAATAAAAAGACATCTATCGACGTTAAAAACCGCGGGACGACTCAAAAGAATCGGGGGAACATTTGGCGGCCACTGGGAGGTCCTGAATTGATGGGCGTAATTGCTGAATATATTCAGAAAAAACTGGAAGAAGATATTCGCCAGAAAGGTCTCATCGTCTGGCTCGACAAGAAAGGCGAGTTCTCCGACCTCGTCGATGAGTGGAGAGAACGCTACAAGGACGGAAAATTCCCCTATCCCATTTTTGCCTTCCGGGGCTCGTATCTGGAACTTCTAGTACAAAGCCGCCAGATACTCGCGCTCAAGGATATGCCCAAATGCGTCATCCACATGCCCGGTTTCAACGATCAGGAAATTAAGAGCACTCCCTTATACGAAGCCTATAAAGCAGGGCAGCGCTGGCGAATCTCACTTTCAACGGTGATACAGGAGGCCGCTAAAGGAAGATGTACTCCTGATCGGCTTGATTCTCTCCTCGCGGATGAAAACCTCGACCTCGCTTCCGCGGAAGAATTCTTTCGTAGCCAGGAAGACGCCCCGCCGGAAATCAGACAACTAGTCAACCGCTATGGCGAAGACGGGCTCGTGCTGCATTTTGTCACCAATCCAACAGGCATTGCCCGGGAAATTGGACCCGATCTACTATCCAGTTTTGCGCTGCTTCGAGGCCAGTTCATGAGGCTCATCGGCCTAGATGAAGTCTGGCAAAAAGATTGGAATACGCACAGCGCCGATTACTCGCGCCCCGAGGATGAGGCTGACCTAGTTGTGTCATATCTTCTTTGCCTGGAATTTGCAGGTGACCTGACCATCGATGCGCCGGGAGAACGGCTGCGGCGTCTTCAACAGAAATCGGAACCGTACCTGAAAAAGGCGACCGAGCTTATGCAGAAACTGCGTCGCAATAATCCGGATACCTATACCAAATATGCGGATCAGGTTGAGGCCAATCTCACCGAGAGCGAGACTTCACTCAAGCCCTCCGATCTGGGAAAGCTGGATACTTTCCGCTTCGAGGCCGACATCATAGTCCGAGAAGCCCTAAAGCTTCTTGCCGCCCAAAACTGGAAGCCTGCCCTGCAGTTAGCTCAAACACGGCTCCCTGGTCGCGCCGAGGCAAGCAGTGCGCAGACCTTCTGGTTGAACCAGGATCGCCAACGCCTATGGCTCTGGGAATGGATCGAATCCGCGGCGACGCTAGGTTCCGGAATTCAAAAGCATCCAGGCCTGGCGACTCAGGCAAAGGGAATGGCCCTCGTCGATCTCGCGCGTTCTTATTCCGAATCAGGATGGGAACTGGATCGCTTCCATCGTCGCTTCGCCATTCAAACCGAGCGATACAATTCGGTCTCTACGCCACTCTATTTCAAATCCTTTGTTGAAGTACGGACATCGCTCAATCGCTTGTATAGGGCTGCGATCGATAGCCAGGCAAGAATTTGGAACGAGACCTGCGAGGCTACGGGATTCCTGGGACCGGAGGAGAGCCGGCAACGGGCATTCTTCGATCAGCGGGTAAGGCCACATCTGGCTACCGGACGGAAGACCGCGCTTATCTTTGTCGATGCGCTTCGCTATGAACTAGGCAAGGACCTGGCCGATATCCTTAGCGCCGAAGATGTCGGAACGCTCAGCATAGATCCCATGCTCGCCGAATTGCCGACAATTACCGCGGTAGGCATGAATGCCCTCATACCGATGGGCAGAGGCGCGTTTCTTGAACCTATTCTCGATCCTAAAGCTGCATCCATCGTCGGCTTTAAAACCGGACAACGTCAGGTCATCGACCCCGAGAGCCGCCTTCGGACCTTGCAGGAGAACGCCGGCGTCGAGAGTGCGTGGATCTCCCTGGACAGCTTTCTCAAGGATGACGAGAAACAGACCAGAAAGTACACAAACAAACAACTCTTGGTCGTCACAGCCCTCGATATCGACGCGATGGGCGAGAGCGGCGCCTTGACCTTCGGAATCGATTACTTCGAAAAAGGCCTTGGCCGTATAAAAACAGCCGTACGCAAATTGAAGGATGCCGGATTTAGGGCAATGGTCATCACCACCGATCACGGTTTCCTCCTCGGTGATGATTCGCTTGAAACGGGAAGAGCGGGGCGGCTTCCGAACGCGGATCGGCGTTATGCGATTGGCCAAGCCAGAAATGGGGATACTCTTGTTTCGGTCGCCTTCTCAAACCTGAAATATATCTATAAGGCAGAAGACTTCTCGCTTATATTCGAGCGCTCGACCCACATTCTGAATACGCGGAGTGCAGGCAGTTTCTACCATGGCGGAAACAGCGCTCAAGAGCGTGTAATTCCGGTAATTACCATTACAAGCGCTCGCGCGAGCCAGAAAGAGACGGGAAGCTATATCGTTCGAATAGAAAAAATTTCCCCATTCCTCGGCCATCAGCGCCTTCGAGCAACCGTGTCCTGCGTCAATGGCGAGCATGAGCTTTTTGCCAAGGAAACCTTGGAATTGCGGATGCTTGCGCAGGATGGCGTGGAGCTGAATATCGGCGATGCGCAAAATGCCTCCGTAACCGGCGATCTAGTACAATTGCCGATAGATACAGCCTGCGAAATCTATTTTAAACTCAGAGGAAGCGTCACAAAGGCGCAAGTGCGATTCGAGTCCACCCAAAACGGCAACCCCCTCGTGGAATCTCTCAGCGACGAATATTTCGACGTGGAACTCCTTCCCAATTCATCATCCACCGATTCCGTAGAAGCCACAGCCCTTGCTTCGCCACCAATAATATTCTCTTCTTCGATACCAGAAGAATATTATCCTGCATTGCACCATCTGCAAAAACATGGCTCTCTCAGCGAAAAGTTTCTCGTCAACACCCTGGGAAATGACGGAACTGCCCCGCGGAAGGCGCGCCGATTTATGCTGAATATTTCCGAGTGGAAAGAATATCTCCCCTTCGATGTCAAAAGCGAGCAGACGCCCGAAGGAAAAGAATACCGTAAATGCTGATAAAGGAACAAAGATGAACGATACCGAACATATTTTTGAAAGGCTGCGAAGCGGCACCGTCCCAGAGCGCGGGCTAGATAAGTTTGCGGTTGGAATCGACAAGCCCCTGAATGAAATCCGCAGGCAACTCGATCTGGCGGCCTCGGGAGAGGGCGTTTTTAAATTCCTGCGTGGCGGCTACGGCTGCGGGAAAACCTTCATGGGCCAATACACCCTCCTTGAAGCCCTCCAAAGAAATTTCGCCGTATCCTTTGTCGTCGTCTCCCCCAATGACACCCAGTTCCATAAATTCGACGAGGTATATCATAAGATTGTTTCAGGATTGCATACGCCGATGGCCGCAAGCGGAGCGCTCGAGGACGCCATCGATCGTTGGATAGCCCGCATCGAGGATCAGCTTACTGAGGAAATCGGCGATGCCGCTCCCGATTTTGATGCGAAAGTAAAAGCCCGATTCGACGCCGAACTTGTAGAAATGACAAAACAAGCCGCCGGCAATGAATTCATCAACGTGCTCAAAGCGTTTTTCGAAGCCAAACAAGAAGGCGATTACCCGACAGCCTCCAGCCTTGTGGCATGGATCTCAGGTTCAAAAAACATCGCCGCCAAAGCCAAACAGAAGGCGGGCATCAAAGGCGAAATTTCCAGCTCCTCCGCCATGCTCTTTTTAAAAGGCATCCTCTCTATTATCAAGAAAGCCGGCTACAAAGGTCTTATCGTCGTCGTGGATGAACTGGAAACAATCCTGCGCACCCGCACCGATGTGCGCGAGAAATCGCTCAACGGACTCAGACAAATCATCGATTCCGCCAAGGATTTTCCCGGCCTCCTCTGGGTCTTCACCGGCACGAAAGAGTTTTTTGATTCACGAAAAGGCGTCGCGGGGCTCGAACCCTTGCACGACCGCATCCGCTTTATCGAATCAGGCGGTTTCGTAAGCCCCAAGCAACCCCAGCTGGAACTAAAAACCTTTGATCAAGACCGCCTCAAGGCTGTCGCGTTCAAGCTTCGCGAGTTTTATCCCTCAAAGCAAAGCGACCGCATTTCCCGTCTTGTAGACGACGCCTTCATTGCCAGTCTTGCCCAGGAAGTGACCACAGGGCTCAAGGGAGATGTGGGAGTCATCCCCCGCCAATTCCTCCGCGAACTTGTCACCGTACTGGACCTTGTGGAAGAAAATGACGGAAGCGATGGCAATCCGGAATATATCCCCAAAGAAGCCTACCATTTTCCAAGCAGTACCCTCTCCAGCGATGAGCAAAACCTGATCGACGGGAAGCCCCTGGAATGGTAGCATGAGCGCCTTTGCCCGCCTCGATCCCCTCTTGCAGGAGAAAATAGTCTCCAATCTCGGCTGGACAAGCCTTCGGGCAGTGCAGGAACTTACAACGGACGCGATCCTGGACGGCAAGAACTGCATCGTGCTTGCCCCCACCGCCGGCGGAAAAACGGAAGCCGCCATTTTCCCCATCCTCTCCGCCTGCCTTTCCAGCCAGGAAAGCGGTCTCAGAGTCCTCTACGTCTGTCCCACCCGCGCCCTTCTCAATAACCAGGAAGAACGCCTTAGCCACTACACATCGATGGTTGGCATGGGCGCCTTCAAATGGCATGGCGATGTCACCCCCTCGCGCAAAAAGCAGTTTCTCCGCGAACCCTGCGAATTCATGCTTACCACACCCGAATCACTCGAAGTCATGCTAGATTCGGAAAATGTGCCGACCGCAAAACTATTTCACAACCTCAGCTACGTCGTCGTCGATGAAATACACGCCCTCGCGTCCTGCGACCGGGGCAGCCACCTCCTATGTATCCTTGAGCGAATAAGAGCCCACTGCCCCCACGATTTTCAACGCATCGGCCTATCCGCCACCATAGGAAATCTCGGACACATCATGGAATGGCTCCAAGGCAGTTCGACCAACCCCTGTGCCCTCATCGATCCGCCCAAGACAACCGCCAAAAAGAATATAGCCATCCAACTCGCCCTGGAACCCGGCGAAATGGACCTAAAGATACTCTCTGCTTCCAAAGGCCTTAAAAGCCTCCTGTTTTGTGAAAGCCGCAGACTGGCGGAACGCATTTCCGGGATACTCAAAAAAACCGGAGAACCCGTTTTTGTCCACCACTCCTCGCTAAGCCGCGAGGAAAGAGAAGAGTCGGAACGCCAATTCAGCCAGGGAACCGAAGCCTGCATCGTCTGCACATCCACCATGGAATTGGGCATCGACGTAGGCGATCTGGATAAAGTCCTGCAAATAAATGCGCCGGGAACCGTCTCAAGCTTTCTGCAAAGAATGGGACGCACGGGGCGACGCTCCGGAACAACCTCCAACACAACATTCTTTATAGAAAAGGAAGAATATTTACTTCAGGCCATAGCCATTGTGGAACTCGCGCGTTCCCACTGGGTGGAAAATGTCAAAACCACCAATCAAGCATGGCATATCCTGTTGCACCAAATCATGGCTCTTTGCCTCGAGCGTGGCGGAATCACCACAACAATGCCCTGGAAAGTTCTAGGAAAAGCACACTGTTTTTCTGGCATTCATGAAGCCGCTTTTACACAATTTATAAACTTTTTGATCTCTAAAGACTTCCTCCATGATGATGGCGGAGGCACGTTCTCAATGGGATTGGAAGCTGAAAAAGCCTTCGGCCGCAAGAACTTCATGGAACTCTACTCAGTCTTCAGCTCCCCAACCGAATTCGAAGTTGTCAGCCTCTCCGGCGATCCTATCGGCAGCGTGGAATGGGATTTTCTAGAAAAACTACTCGATGGGAAAGCCTCGTTCTACCTTGCCGGAAAAGCATGGACAGTTGAACGTATCGAGTGGAAGAAAAAACTAGTCTTCGTAGCACGCGCCCCAGCGGGGAAAATCCCGCGATGGGGAGGAATCAGCCCACATTTTCTTGGCTATGAACTATGCCGCAAAGAACGCGACACCCTCGTTTCCAAAGAATCATATCCATACCTTTCCGACGAAGCCAAAACATGGCTCGACGACACTCGAAACGATAGAAGCGATCTTCTCGGTTCAACATTCGCGCCCATAGCACACGACGAAAAAGGCATCCTCTGGTGGACCCATGCGGGCGGATTAGTGAACAACACCCTTCGCTTTGCCCTAAAACACGAACTAAACACAGAAATTCAAGCGACCAACGAATACGTCAAAATTATGAGCGAAACCCTCCCCTGGTCGGAATTCTGCAAAACGTTGCAAAAACTTGAACAACCAGGCTATTGGGAAAATGAAGACCTCATGCACACGATTCTCCAGATGATGCCAGACTATCGCCTCAGCAAATTCCAGGAATATCTCCCGGAACCTCTTCAGCGGAAGCTTGTTGCCGATACGATTCTGGACGTGGAAGGGGTCAAGCTTTTTATGAAGAATTGTTGATTTCATTCACGTGTTTTTTCACGTGTTTTCACTTTTTCACGTGTTTTTTCACTTGACCCCATTTTTATGAAGTGTTATTCTTTGATTGCGGATGATAGAGTTAATTCCATTTATATAATGGAATTAAAAATCTTCTATGATGCGCGGAATTGCTCGTCGATAGGGTATGCTATACCGACCGGACCGGCCTTCTAAGCAGTAGGTCGGGCGTTCGAGTCGCCCTGGTCCCATCGAGATAGCATAAGGAATCAGGAATTTTTTGAATCTTCTCTTGAAATCTGCCCTGAATTGCATAAAATAAAACTGATAATTATACAAAAAGGGGCAAATGCATGAAAAAAACAGTAGGGATAGTCATTATTTTTGCCGTTTCAATGCTCCTTGTTAGCTGCCCGGAAATCCTGGATTTAATAACGACAACAACAACCACCACTATGCAAAAGCCGGATTCTCCTATTTTACAGGCTGGAATACACAGCCGGATGGAAGTGGCATCAATGAGACCATCGGTTCTTACATATATATGGGTTCGGAGAATTTAACGCTTTATGCTCAATATGGAAATATTCCACCTATCGGCGCGGTAGGTCCGGCAGGGGGTAATGTATTCTACGATAAAGGCTTTTATTCCGATGACTGGCGGTATCTTGAAGCTGGTCCTAAAGCCACTGAGGGGACAAAAGCGTGGTGGAGCGGAAGTCCAACAACCGTAGGGGCGACAGGAACGGCTATTGGAACTGGAAAAGCAAATACTGACGCGATTGTTTCAACGTCAGGTAGTGATGGGTCTGCGGCGAAGTATTGTACAGATCTAGTATATGGGGGCTATGACGACTGGTTCTTGCCTTCGATCGACGAGCTTGAACTTATTTATGATAATCTCAAAAAAGAATATAAAGGGAACTATACCAATTACTATTATTGGAGTTCTACGGAATTTTCCATATATGATGCAAATACCTATTATTTCTATGGCAGTTCACTGAATATTGGCGCATCCAACAAAGCTAATGGCGCTGCAGACTCCGATCGCATCAATGTCCGGCCTGTGCGGGCATTCTGAAAGCATGGCAATTTGATAGCGTATACTATCTTTCGCTCATTAATTGAGAAGCCCTCTTCCAGTTTCCTTCTATGCTAAAATTAAGGCTTCCTGTGCTCCAGTTTCAAACCGACCGCGCTGCGGTTGGCAAATCCCTTCCAGTACGTATGATCGGCTTTGGGCTGTCCCTTCGCGTCCACCGACCAGACGGCTTCCTTTCCGGACTCAAAGAGATTGAGATAGGCATCCATCCCGGCATCGCCTTTCAGGTATTTTCCCAAAAAGGCCGTAGCGAAATGCTGGGCGATATTGTTCATGCGCACCGTATCCCAAACCGGATCCATATAGTGTCCAGAATTGTAGACGGTTGAGCCTGGAGCGGGCCAGGTTTCCTTCGGGGCGGGAATAGGAGCCGCCGCGTTGTGGCTTGCGTTCTCGAAGGTTAAAAGGTAACGCTCCGAATTCGTGGCAAGCTCGAAGATATTTCGCACTCCCGGAGAATATCCAGCGGAAGCATCCGCAGAACCAGCCATGTAGAAGGTCGGTGCTGAAATGCCCGCAAGACCATCCCTATCCCAGAATCCCATATTCCATCCCCACGGCGCTATCGCTATCGCGGCCTTTATCCGCGGATCCATGCTCGCGATGAAGGTATCGTTTCCCGATTGCCGTTCGGCGAGGGCCATATTAGGGGGAGCGAGGGCGGATTTGACAATCGATGCGGTAAATCCGCCTCCTATCGTATTGACGACGCCATAGCCGCCCATCGAGTAGCCTATTAGCGCGGTGTTGTTCGCCTGGATCATCCCCTTGAGCCCTGATCCGGCATCCTCGACATTCATCTGCGCCATAGAATTGAGGACGAAAAGGATGTCGAGCGGGCGGTTGAGCAGGGTTGAAGCGAACGCGCCCTGATCATTGTACGTACTGTCAGTGTGATCGATTGACGCGACGATATAGCCCTTGCTCGCGAGATTTTCAGCCAGGTGACTAAGGAGAAAACGGTTCCCTGGATAGCCGTGGGAAATGATGATCAAAGGATAGGGCGCAGCGACGGTATCAGACTGGGCGTCGCGCACGGCGCGCCCGTAAAGGTTTACCAGCGTCTTCCCGTCACGAGTGAAGATATTGTGGTAGGCGGTAATATCCGTTTGCCCCGTGGCGGCTTTAGCTGGGTACCATACTTCGACGGTCAGCGACCTGTCGTAGATAGGAATCGCTAGACCGGCTTTGGCCTTAACAATGTCGAGCTGTCCTGGATTCGTGAACGCTACCGTTTTAACGCCAATCGAATATGAACCGTAAGGAGCCAACTCCGGCGCGTCCGGGCGTATCGTATCCACATGATTGTCTTGGGCAGATATGCCCGATGTTGCCGCGATGCCTGATACAAGGATGAGAAAAGAAATCAGGGAGAATTTTTTCATGCGTTTTCCTCCGATAAAATAGTAGTCTCAAACGGGGGAATTGCAAGGCGAAGAATTAGGCAAGATGCGCGATTTGTGCCGAACGACTTACGTTTTTTGAGTTCTCATTGATTTGACCATCTCTCTCACAAGAAAATCGCAGCGCTCATTGTCGGGGACGCCGGCGTGTCCTTCCACCCAGAAAAATGAGGGAGCGACTTCCTGAACGAGCCCATCGAGCTCCATCCAAAGCTCCTGATTTTTTACAGGCTTCTTGTCCGCCGTTTTCCAGCCTCGGAGCTTCCAACTTCTGAGCCATGTGGTAACGCCGTTTTTCACATACTGGGAATCGGTATAGATGTGGACGGGAGCGTTGAACCAGCCGGGATTGGATTTTTTAGTTTCCCCTTCCCGCGGCGCGACAGTACCTTTGATGGACGTAATAAATAAGAGGGCCTCGATGACCGCTTTGAGTTCCATTTTATTGTTTGTCGTTTGCGGATCGTATCCGCAATCTTCCTTGAGCCTTTCGCCGTAGCGCATAACATAAGCCCAAGCTCCCGGGCCAGGGTTACCGGAACATCCGCCGTCCGTATGAATGATGAATTCGCGCATCGGGCATACTATGGCAGAAAAGAAGATGACGGACAATCCTGGCCGGAGCGAAACGGAGATTGGCGGAAAATGAAGCTTCGCGGCGGAAGACTGTCAGTATTGCGTTTTATGACGCTGAGGAGTAAAATCGGCCACTATGTTTAAAGAATATCAAGCCATCATACCGTATCTTAAAAAATACAAGCTAAACTATATAGTCGGAATTTTATGCTTAATGATCGTGGACGCCGCTCAGGTGCTGATTCCCCGCTTCGTAAAACAGGCAGTGGATATCGTCGCGAGCGGGAAATTCAGCATGCGAGCCATCCTGGCTCCAGCGCTTTGGATGGTAGGCATAGCCGCGGTCATCTCAATTGGGCGATATTTCTGGCGCTACTTCATCATCGGCGCTTCCCGCCACATCGAGACCGAGATGAGGGACAAGCTTTTTGGCCACCTCATGGAGATGTCGGCGGGCTTTTATCAAGCCAATAAGACCGGCGACTTGATGGCCAAAGCCACCAATGACATGAACGCTGTCCGGCAATCCCTGGGGATGGGATTCGTCTCATTTGTCGACGGGGTCTTCATGTCATCGATGATTCTCATCGCCATGATCGCCGACAATGCCTCGGTCGCCCTCTATACGATCATACCGCTACCCCTTATCACGGTCCTCATTCTTTTCTTCGGGAAATTGGTGGGGGGACAATTCAAGCGCGTTCAGGAAGTCTATTCCAAACTCTCGGACATAGCCCAGGAAACGATAGCGGGCATGAGAGTGGTGAAAGCCTTCGTGAAGGAAAGGCATTTCTCGGGACGCTTCTCGGAAACGAACGACCATTACAAAGACGCGATCATGGAGCTCGTCAAGACCTTCGGCTTCTTTTTCCCCCTCATCTCCTTCCTGGCGGGAGTGAGCACGGCCATCCTCCTTCTCGCGGGCGGCGGGGCGGTGATACGAAATAAGATGAGCCCTGGCGATATCATAGCGATGATCTCCTACCTGGAAATGCTTGTATGGCCTCTCATGGGCGCGGGTTTTACGGTCAACACCATCCAGCGCGGGGCGGCGAGCCTCAAGCGCATCAATGATGTACTCAACACCAAGAGCGAAATTCAGGAAGCGGAAAACGCGATTGCCGAAGCGCCCAAAGGCGGGCTCGAAATCCGCGATTTGAGGTTTTCCTTCCCTGGCTCGACAAAGCCGGCTTTGGAAGGTATCAGCTTTGAGGTTCCGGAAGGAAAAACGCTCGGAATTTTAGGGAGGGTGGGGAGCGGCAAATCGACCTTGCTCAAAGTGCTGCCCCGACTTTTGGATCCGGGCGAAGGCAGGATTTTCATCGGCGGAAAGGATATCTGCGCCTATACGCTCTCCGCGCTCCGAGGGGCATTCGGTTTCGTGCCGCAGGAATCTTTTCTTTTTTCCGACTCCGTGAGGAAGAATGTGCTCTATGGAAATCCGGCATTGCCTGAGGAGCGTTTTCTCGAGTTGGCGAAAATAGCTTCCCTTGAGAGGGATGTACAGCTTTTTCCGGCTGGTTGGGATACGGTCGTCGGCGAGAAGGGGCTCACCCTTTCCGGCGGGCAGAAGCAGCGGATCGCGATAGCGAGAGCCTTGGCTCTCGATCCAAAAATCCTCGTGCTCGACGATTCGCTTTCGGCGGTCGACGCGGAGACGGAGGAGAAGATTTTGCAGAACCTCCTCCTCGAAAGGAAGGATAGGACAAACGTGATCGTCTCGCACCGAGTTTCGACGCTGCGGCATTGCGACAGGATCCTCGTCCTCAAGGATGGAGCGATGATTCAATACGGTTCGCATGAACAGTTGATCCAAGATGAAGAAGGCTTCTACGCGGAGATAGCCGGGCTTCAGGAACTGGAAGCAGAGGTTTCCGCGAGCCCCGTGGATGGGGGAAAATAAGCCATGGCAGAGTTTTTTGAAACCGACGATGTGACGAAGGGATTCGATAGGGCGATTTCGCGGAGAATACTCTCATATATCAAGCCCTACAAGCTGATAACGATTCTGGCTTTCATCGCTTTGGCCATCAGCACGGCGGGCGAGCTGCTTAGCCCGGTGATTATCCGGCGGGCGATCGACGACGCGCTCATGAAGTCCTGGTATGGATTTTCTGAAAGCGTGAAAGGCACGGAGGCGGACAAGGTCCTTAAGGTGTCGGAGAGCGATCCGAAGATTGGCGGGCGCATTTATCTTCGCACTTCCCGGCTTGCCGGACTCAGCACGGTGGAAAAGCAAAGCCTCATCGATTCGGGCGTCTTCGATCCGACCGAGATGTATGTATTCGAGGTGAAGGAAGGCGACGGCGCGCAGGCGGCGCTCCGCGCCGCCCGCCCCGAGCTTTTCACCATCGAGGGAAAATGGGGCGTCCTGCCCATCGAAAAGCTCAGGGCGTTGCCCGCCGCCGAGGCGGCGGGCCTGCGCGCTCCCGACAGCGCCCTCATCGTCCGATACGGGGCCACCTTGCTCGCCATCCTCACGGCCATCCTGGTGTCGACCTTCGTCATGATCTATTTCAGCAACCTCCTGGGCCTCAAAGTAATGAAGGACCTGCGAATGCAGCTTTTCTCCCACGTCCTCACCCGATCGATGTCCTATCTCTCCAAGCAGCCTGTCGGCAGGCTTGTGACGAGAATGACCAGCGACGTGGAAACCATAAGCCAATTCTTCACCGATGTCCTTTCGGCCTTTATAAAGGACGCCTCCATAATGGTTGGCTCCATCGTTGTCCTTTACTTTTTCGATGTGCGCCTTGCCCTCGTCGTGACCGCCAGCGTTCCCCTTGTGCTCATAGTGTCGAATATCGCCAGGAAGCGAGCGAGAGACGCCTTCCGCAACCAGCGGCGATGGACAAGCAAGGTGAATTCCTTCATCGCCGAACACCTTGCCGGAATCGAGGTCGTCAAGCTTTTCGTACGCGAGGCTCCCGCCAAGGCGGAGTTCGCGAAGCATGATGTCGCGCTTATGAACGCCAACCTCGGCGAAATGTACGTATTCGCGACCTTCAGGCCGGCGGTGGACTTTTTAGCCACCCTGACGACCGCCATCGCCCTTTCGGTGGGGGCCTGGTTCTACCTCTCCCATTCCATTTCGCTTGGCACCCTCATCGCCTTCGTGAACCTGATCGGGATGTTCTATTCGCCGATCAAGGATATGGCGGAGAAATACATCATGCTTCAAAGCGCCATGGCAGGCGGCGAAAGGATCTTCGGCCTCCTCGACGCCGATGACATGATTATCGACGCTCCAAAAGCGGCGATGCCGGCAAAAATCCGCGGTCACATCGAATTCGATAAAGTCTGGTTCGCCTACAAGGAAGAAGACTGGGTCCTCAAGGACCTATCCTTCACGGTGGAGCCGGGCAAGATGGTCGCTCTGGTCGGCTATACGGGAGCGGGAAAAACCACCGTCGCCAATCTTGTCACTCGGTTCTGGGACATCCAGAAAGGCGAAATCCGCATCGATGGGTATCCCGTTCGGGACCTTCCCCTTCACGGACTGCGAAAAGCCATTCAGCCGGTACCCCAGGACGTGTTTCTTTTCTCGGGGAGCATCGCCGAGAACATTCGCCTCGGCGACGAAGTGACGCCGCAAAGGATGATGCTGGCCGCCGAGGCTGTCCACGCCAACGAGTTCATCGAGGCTCTTCCCGAAGCCTATGATACCCAGCTCGCCGAAGGCGGAAGCAACCTGTCCCAAGGGCAACGTCAGCTTCTTTCCTTCGCCCGTGTGCTCGCCCATGATCCCTCGATTATCATTCTGGACGAAGCGACAAGCTCGGTGGATACGGAGACGGAGAAACTGATACAGCGCGGCATCGAGGGCCTTCTAACGGGAAGGACGAGCGTCGTGATCGCCCACCGGCTCTCCACGATCAGGCATGCCGACAAGATCATCGTCCTCGCCCAGGGCAGGATCGCCGAAACAGGGACCCATGACGAACTCATCGCGAAACAAGGGCTCTATTGGAACCTCTATCGACTCCAGAACAGCGGGCTCGTATGAGAAAGGCGGGATCCCCTGCATGAATGGATCCGGAATGGATGTATCCACGATCGCCCCCATCATGCCTTTTCGCTCTATCGAGAATCCTTTTATCCTCGCCGCTACCGAGGACTATCTCGCGGTCTTCAAGCCTATCGGCATGCATTCCGTCCCCATTTCCCTGAGGATCGGCGGGAACCCTGCTTTGCATGAATCGCCGAGCCTTGTTTCATGGCTTGAAAGGGAAGTCCCCGATCATTGCGGAACCTTCGACCTTCACGGCGCCGCGGCCGAAACCGACAGCATCGAAAGCGAAGAGGGCAGGCTTGGCCCGGCATTGCGAAGAGAGGCGAGGGAACGGGGAATGCTCTCTCGTCTCGACAAGGATACCTCAGGCTTGATTCTCTTTGCCCGATCCATCGCGGCTATGCGAAGAGCGCTGGAGATCCAGCGAATCGGCGGCATAAGAAAATTCTATCGATTGGTGGCCGTGGCAAGCGACAATGCGTTGCCAGGCTTCCGACCGCCTCATCGCGCGCTTTCACGCGATGAGGCGGCCCTATTCAATGAACCGGAGAAGGCGGGCGAAGGTTTGGCGATCGAGAGCTATTTCCGGTCCTTTGGCGAGAGAGGCGCGATGGTCGCCTGTGTTTCTCCCGATGAGGCGAAACGGGGAAAAAAACCGCTTTCGAAAGGGATATTTCGAACGATCGCGTCGCGCAGCGGCCTGCCCAGCGTCCAGGAGTTCGCCGGCGTGGAATCGGCCTGGGAGATCGAAGCCATGATCAACTCCGGATTCAGGCATCAGATACGCGCCCATCTGGCTTGGCTCGGATACCCTATCGCCGGCGACAAGCTTTATGGAGGCGCGCGCGCTTCGAGGCTCTACCTCGAATGCCACCGAGTGGAGATTGGGGCGCCGGGCGCCCAGCCCCTTGTCTTCGAGCTTTACGATGGCGAGCCGAACGAGAGGCCCAGCGTATGGATGTGACGAGGCTCAGCCTCGAGCTGGAGGGCAAACCTTATCTTGAATTTGGCTTCGGCGATGGACCGGGCTTATCGCCTCGAGCTGTCCTGAGCACGATGGAATTGGGCGATATGCGGTTTGACCCGCGATCGAAAAACCCCGCGCGCGAAGATTTTTTTTCGAAGCTCGGCATCGATCCCGCCAGGATCCTTCCCCTGAGCTTGAGCCATTCGCGCCGCGTCCTCGCCATCTCAAGCGAAGGCGAAGCCGCAACGCTGAAAGAAAGAGCGGCCGCCGTCGGCGGGGCCGATGGCCTCGTCGTATCGACGATGCTTTTTATCCCGGCGCTGACCGTGGCCGATTGCATGCCAATCTGGCTTTACGATTCGAGGCGAAAGGTTTTTGGCCTCCTTCACTCAGGCTGGAAGGGCACAGGCATCCTCAAGGAAGCGGTGTCGCGCTTGGAGGCTGAATTTTCCTGCCGCCCCGCCGATATTTCGGTTATCCTCGGCCCGAGCATTGGGTCCTGCTGTTACGCGGTCCCGGAGGAGAGGGCAAGGGGCTTCGCGGCCGAATTCGGCGAGGGGTCGATCAGGAGGGCGTGGGGAGCGGATGGCCGCGAATCTCTGTATCTGGACTTGCGAGAGGCGAACATGAAATTGGCTGAAAGCGCGGGCATCGCCAAAATCATCGATGTTCGATTGTGCACCTCCTGTTCGCCCCATCTCGGATCCTATAGGCGGCAGGGCGCCGCCAATTTCACGAGAATGCTCGCGCTTTGCGGGTATTTTTAAGGCGGAGAGAAGCGGGTCGAACATCGCGACAGGCGGGCCGCGGCCAGGTCATCTTCACAGAAAACGCGAAGAATGATACTATGGCCATAAAGCATATAGTTCAAGGAGAACTGCCATGGCATACAAGATTACCGATGCATGCATCAACTGCGGCGCTTGCGAAGGCGAATGCCCAGTCACGGCCATCAGCGAGAAGAATGATGCCCGCTGGATAGATCCGGACACCTGCATAGATTGCGGAACCTGCGCGTCCACGTGCCCGACCGAAGCTATCGTCGCTGGCTGATAAAAAATCGCTGCCCGGGCCAATGAAGCCCGGAGATAGAAATACCGCCCTTCCGGGGCGGTATTTTTTTGCCTTGCCTACTCAATATGGTTACAGATTATGCGAAGCGCAGAAGGTGTCGAGCAAATCTTTCAGGTCGGGCTTGCCAATCTCCTGGAGATCGTAGCCCACTCTTACCGTCGGCTTGCGAATTTTCACGATTCGAGTCAGGTCGATCGGCGTCGCTATGAGGACGGAATCGCATTCGGTGGCATCGATGGTCTTTTCGAGATCGGCGATTTGCTCCGCGCCGTAGCCCATCGCGGGAAGCAGGCTTCCTATATTGGGGTAGATCCTGAACGTCTCGGCCAGCTTGCCGACGACATAGGGTCGGGGGTCAATGATCTCAGCCGCCTGGAATTTGCGCGCCGCGACGACGCCTGCTCCAACCTTCATCATGCCGTGGGTGAGGGTAGGGCCATCCTCGATGCAGAGAACGCGCTTGCCCTTTATAAGATCGGGCCGGTCGACATTGATGGGACTCGCCGCGTCGATGACGATGGCCCTGGGGTTCACTCTCGCGATGTTTTCCCGCACGATCTGCACTGCGTCGGGACCGGCGCTGTCGATTTTGTTGATGATGACGGCATCGGCCATCCTGAGCGAGGCTTCGCCGGGATAAAACGACACCTCATTCCCTGCCCTCAAGGGATCGGCCACGGTCACCATGAGATCCGGGACGTAGAAGGGGAAGTCGTTGTTGCCGCCATCCCAGAGAATGACATCGGCTTCCTTTTCCGCTTCCCTGAGAATGGCTTCATAGTCCACGCCTGAATAGATGACGTTGCCTCTCACGATATGAGGTTCGTATTCCTCCATTTCCTCGATCGTGCATTTGTGGTAGGCGAGATCCGCGATTGTGGCGAAGCGCTGGACCTTTTGCCGAACAAGGTCACCATAAGGCATGGGGTGTCGTATCGCGACCACCTTAAGGCCTTTCGCCATGAGCATCTGGACGATTTTCCGCGAGGTCTGGCTTTTGCCCGATCCGGTGCGAACGGCGCAGACGGCGATAAGCGGCTTCGTGGATCGTATCTGGGTATCTTTGGGGCCGAGAAGGGTGAATGAGGCGCCCGCCGCGTTGACAAGGGCCGACAGGCTCATGACATGGGAGTAGGGCACATCCGAATAGGAAAACACGCACTCGTCGATTGAGAATTCCTTGATGAGGCGAGGAAGATCCGATTCAGCATGGATGGGAATCCCTTCAGCGTAGAGCTTTCCCGCCAGTTCGGCCGGATATTTCCTGCCGTCGATATCGGGTATCTGAGCGGCGGTGAAAGCCACAACCTCGACCGATGGATCATTTCTGAAACGAACGTTAAAGTTATGGAAATCCCTTCCCGCCGCGCCGATGATAATCACTTTCCTGCGATTCATGCCGGTACGCCTCCCTTTCAGAGCGAGCGATCGCTCTTCGGCACATGATTGGATGTCCAAATTGGACTGTCAAGCGCGTCAAATAAATATGATTTGCTCAAACTATGTTGATTTTGCATATACATTCAGCGAGCGATTGGCAGCGGACGCGTTCATGCAGGAATAGGTGAGGGAAGAGCGATAGATATGCAAAAAACGATCGAATGAAAAAGTGAAGATTTTTTTTCTCTCATGGTGCATACTTCAGCTATGAACAGTCTGTCGATTGAGAGTGAGATCGGTATCCTGAAGCGCGTCATTATCCATACGCCAGGTCCTGAAATCGAAGCGATGACGCCGAACGAAGCCGAAAAGGATCTCTACAACGATATCATCCCCCTCGACTCGGTATTGGGCGAATATCTTCAGCTGAAGAAATTCCTGTCCAGCGTCGCCCAAACCCACGAACTCCTCGATCTGCTCGGGGATTGCCTGGCCGATGTCGGCAATAAATATGAATTTCTGTCCGACTTGTCGAGCTGTTTCCCGATCCGGGGTTCCATGGAGGAGTTCATGGCGATGCCGGCGGCGGAGCTGGCCGCCTCGATCGTCCATGGGGTGCCTTCGCCCGCGCATTCACTCGCCGCAAGGCTGGATAGCCATAGTTTCATATCCAGGCCCTTGCCCAACGCGTATTTTATGAGAGATAGCGCCGCCGTCATCGGTGACTGCGCCCTGTCGGCGGCAACCGCCTTCGACGTGCGCATGGTGGAAGCGGTCATCACGCGTTTCATTTTCACGCATCACCCGGATTTTCTCGCGCGCACCCTTCTTTTCGATGGGCCCGACGAGAGGAACCGTTATCTCACCGTTGAAGGCGGGGATATTATCGTGCTTTCGCCTACGGTATTCGCGATCGGCGTTTCGGAACGCACGACGGCGTTCGCTGTGGAGCGGATAGCGAAAAACGCCGCCCGAATCTCCGAATCGGGCATTACGATCTTCGCGGTGAATCTGCCCAAAACGAGGGCGACGATCCATCTGGACATGGTTTTCACGATGATCGACCGGGATGCGGCCCTCGTCTATGAGCCGGTGGTTCTTGGAGCCCAACGCGGGGCAGTCTATCGGATAGACGCGGGGAAGAACGGCAAGCTCAAATACAGGGAAGTGGATTCCTTGTTGGGCGGGCTGGCTGAGCAGGGAATGGATCTTTCGCCCGTGCTGTGCGGGAACGGGCATCCCATCTATCAACAGCGGGAGCAGTGGCTCTCAGGCGCCAATTCCTTCGCCTTCGCCCCCGGGAAAATCCTCGTGTATTCCTGCAACAAATTCACTATGGACGCGCTCGCCGCCGCCGGCTTCGACATTGTTGGATCGGAAGATTTCCTTAAAGCGCGCAGGGCAATTTTGGACAAGGGGCGCGTGGCCGTTACCTTCGATGGCATCGAGCTGGCGAGGGGAGGGGGCGGCGCGCGCTGCATGACGTTGCCCGTGGAAAGAAGTCCCCTGCTATAAAGCCTAACTATAGATAGTATGGTTTTAGATACGAAAAAGGGTTTGTCCACGACATCGTCGTAGGCAAACCCTTTTTTTCGCTCGCGGCTGCCGAAGCTTTCGAAGCTGGAGCCTTTCTCAGCTGCAACCCGTCGTGGAACCGCAGGTTTCGCATTTGAGGCAGGTTCCGTTGCGCACGAGGGTAAGGTGCCCGCAGACAGGGCAAGGATCGCCCTCATAGCCCTTTTGACGCGCGGAGCGTATGGATTTGACCGAAGGGCTCAAAGGCGCGGCCTTGGCCAAGGGCAGTTCCCTGCGTTCGAGCGATCGCGCGGCGCTGATCGCTTCAGAAAGGGTCGCGGCGTTTTGGACCGGCTTGGAGGGATGGTCCGATCGGCCATTTTCAAATGCCGATTTGTGGGATGCGCCGTTTTCCTTGGTTTGCATGGCCGTCGAGACGAGATCCTCGGGCTTTATCTGCCCCAAATCGTGCCTGTCGAGATAGGAAATCGCCAAATCCCTGAAAATATAGTCCAGGACGCTGGTGGCCATCTTTATATAATCATGGCCCTGAACGACGCCGTTAGGCTCGAAGCGAGTGAAGGTGAACGCGTCGATATATTCGTCGAGCGGAACCCCATACTGCAGTCCGAGCGATACCGCTATGGCAAAGGAATTAAGGATGCTCCTGAAGGCCGCCCCTTCCTTGTGCATGTCGAGGAAGATTTCCCCGAGGCCTCCATCCTCATACTCCCCGGTACGAAGGAAGACAGAATGCCCGGCGATCTTGGCCTTCTGGGTATAGCCTTTTCTGCGGTTGGGCAGGGATTTGCGCAAGCCTCGGGGCGACTGCGGCATGCCCGGAAGCTCGGGCTCGAGGGGTCCTTTTGCGGATTGGGCCTGGACAAGCTCCGGAAGCGGTTCGTCTTCGGCCAGAGATCCTGTCTGGAGCGCCACGATTGAATCGGCGATCATGTCGACGCCGGGGGAAAGCGCCGAGAGAGGCTGGGAAAGCTTCGATCCATCCCGATAGAGGGCGATGGACTTGAGCATGGACTTCCAGGCGAGCATGTAGGCACCCTTGACGTCCTCGCTCGAGACGGTGTTGGGCATGTTGATTGTCTTGGAGATCGCCCCCGTGACGAAAGGCTGGACCGCCGACATCATCGCGATATGGGCCTTCCAATCGATGCTTCTCGTGCCTTTCTTGCCCGATGGCGTGGCGGTATCGAAGACCGAGAGATCCACTTCCTTGAGACCGGGCGCTCCTTCGAGGCCCATGGTTCCGCAAGCGAAGAGTTCGGCAGCCTCGATTTCCTCGGCGCTATAGCCGAGCCAGGGAAGGAGGCTGAAAGAAGGATCGCTATACTCGCTTTCTGATACGCCCAGGGAGGCCATCGATTCAGAACCAAGAAGATGGGGCGAGAAGCAGCTCTCGAGAGAAAAAGCGCTCTTGAGCGCCGATTCAACCTTGGCGAGGCTTGCGCCGTCAAGGCCCTTTTCCCTCAGCGATTGGAGGGAGACGGCGGGGGAACCTTCGAGAGTGCCCGAACCGAGAGCGTACTGCAGGATGGCGGCGATGGAAGCATCGTCGTACTCCAGGGCTTTGAGCGCGGGAGGGACACTCGAGTTTATGATCTTGAAGTAGCCGCCTCCCGCCAGCTTCTTGAATTTGACGAGGGCAAAATCGGGCTCGACGCCCGTCGTGTCGCAATCCATGAGGAGGCCGATCGTTCCCGTAGGGGCGATGGCGGTAACCTGCGCGTTCCTGTAGCCGCTTTTTTCGCCGAGGGCGAGGGCTTCGTCCCAGGACTCTCTCGCAGCGGCGACGAGGTTGCCCGGGCATGCCCATTCCTTGAGCCCCATCGGGCTGATGCTGAGCGCCTCGTATTCGCCCGGCTTCGCGTCATAGGCTGCCCTGCGATGGTTGCGCACTACTTTGAGCATGACATCGGCGTTGGCCTCATAGCGGGCGAAGGTGCCCCATTCGGCGGCCATTCGGGCTGATTGGGCGTATGCCTCGCCGGAAAGGATGGCTGAAACCGCCGCGGCGACAGCCCTGCCTTCGTCGGAATCGTAGGCAAGGCCCATGACCATGAGGAGGCTTCCCAAATTGGCGTAGCCTAGGCCGAGCGTGCGGTAATCATAGCTTCGGCGGGCAATTTCCTTGGAAGGGAATTGGGCCATGACGACGGAGATCTCGAGCACGGTCGTCCACAGCCGTATCGCGTGCCGATACGACTCGTCGTCGAAGGTCCCCGATGCTGTATCGTAGAATCCCAGGAGGTTGAGGGACGCGAGATTGCATGCCGTATCATCCAGGAACATGTATTCGGAACAGGGATTCGATCCGCGTATTTCACCATCGTTGAGGCAGGTGTGCCACTCGTTGACGGTGCTGTGGAACTGGAGGCCAGGGTCGGCGCATTGCCAGGCGGCGCGCGCGATCTTTTCCCAAAGGCTTCGCGCCTTGATCGTCTTCATGACGGCGCCGCTTGTGCGCGCCTTGAGATCCCAGTCGCCATCGTCGATCACAGCCTTCATGAAGACATTGTCGACGCGCACCGAGTTGTTCGACGACTGGCCGGAAACGGTGTTGTAGGCTTCGGATTCCCAGCCCGTATCGTATTGAGCCAGGGGAACGAGCTGGCCGGTCTGTCGGTACATGGACAGCACTTGATGGATCCAGGCCGAGGGAATGCCGGCCGACAGGGCTTCCTTCACCGCCTTTCGCAGGGCGGCGTTTTCCGAGAACGAAAAGGCGGAATCGAGCGACAACCCGGAATTCTCGATGGAGGCTTTCATTCCCTCAGCGTAGCGCTTGAGCACCGCGCTTCCCGCCGCGAGGCAGGCTACCTTGTACTCCTCTTCGGCTTTCCATGCGACATAGGGCTCAATGTCGGGATGATCCGCGTCGAGGATCACCATCTTGGCGGCCCTTCTCGTCGTCCCGCCGGATTTGACCGCCGCGGCCGATCGGTCCGCTATTTTCAGAAAGGAGAGAAGGCCGGAGGAAACGCCTCCACCCGAGAGGTTTTCGTGGGCGGCCCTGATTTTCGAGAAGTTGGAGCCAGTGCCCGAGCCATATTTGAAAAGCCTGGCCTCACGCGTGATGAGGTCCATGATGCCGCCCTCATTGACGAGATCATCCTGGATATCGAGGATGAAGCAGGCGTGGGGCTGGGGCCTGGCGTAAGCCGACTGCGACTTTACTACCTCGTTCGTGGTTGGATCGACATAATAATGGCCCTGGGGGGGGCCTTCGATGCCATAGACGGCGTTCAGCCCAGTGTTGAACCATTGGGGGCTGTTCGGCGCGGCGAGCTGATGGGCAAGCATATAGACGAGTTCGTCGTAAAACGCTTTTTCGTCATCGTCCGAATCAAAGTAGCCAGCGTTTCTTCCCCAGAGGCACCAGGTATAGGCGAGCCTATGGAATACCTGTCTCGCGTCGTGCTCGGAATCGGTAGTGGGGCTGTCGGCGGCGAGGAGGGTCTGTGATTCGGGCACGAATTTCGTCCAAGCCCGCGCCGATTCCGCGGATACTCCCGCCTTCCTGAAATATTTTTGGGCCAGGATGTCGGTCGCGATCTGACTCCAGGAAGAGGGCACAATAACCTTGTCCATATGAAAAACGAGCTTCCCATTGGGATTGCGTATCTCGCTGAGTCGATTCTCCCATGTTATCCCCTCATAGGGGCCGCGCCCCTTGCGGGTAAATTTCCTTTCAAACTTCATCGTATTCCTCCGCGTTATCGACACATAGGGCGCATTCTCATGCCCTGCGTCGAGTAAAGTTCGTGCTACAATCTGTAACGGCATGACCATTCACCACTACAATATATAGTGGTGTTGTCCTGTCAATGTCCATTGTATAATCGAATAGCATGACGATTGCAAGGGGCAATGCGCAAATAATTCATCCCCGCCCGACAATATTCCGATATGAGATCATATGCGAAAAAGAATGAGCGCGGCGGCGGCGATATTTGCCTTGCTAGCGATCGCTTGCGCCCATGCGATCGATGGCGTGCCGCTGATGGAATTTGGCGAATCCGCCAAGGTTGGAATCGCTTTTGATCCGCTGACCTCGAGCGGCTACCTGGAACAGAAGGGAGCCTTCGTGGCGTTCGCTATCGATCAGCCCTTCATCGCCCTGGACTGGAAAAAAATCAAGCGGGTAGGAGCGCCCTATCTCGAGGGATCGCGCGTGATGCTTCCCCCTGATTTTGCGCGGGAAGTAAGCTCTTATTTTTCGGAAAAAAACGCTCAAAGGAAGGAAAAATACTCCGTGGCCACGATCCTCATCGACCCAGGCCATGGAGGCAAGGATACGGGAGCTATCGGCGACATCGGGGGCATGAGACTCCTCGAAAAGGATCTTACCCTAGAGGTGTCAAAGCGAGTCGTCGAATTGCTTAAATCGAGCTATCCAGATCGGAAAATTCTGATCACCCGTGAGGGGGACAGCTATCCGACACTCGACGAGCGAGTGGCGATGGCCAATTCCGCGACGCTCAAAAACGACCAAGCCGTGATATACGTTTCCATTCACGCGAACGCTTCCTTCAACAAGAACGCCAAAGGCTTCGAAGTCTGGTACCTGAATCCCGAATACAGGAGAAATGTCGTGGATGCCACTACCGCGAAGGAAAAAGGCACCGACATCGCGCCAATCCTCAATGCAATGCTCGAGGAGGAGTTCACGACGGAGAGCATCATTTTAGCCCGCCAAGTCTATGATAGGTTGGGTGAGGCCATCGGGGCGCAGAGTCCGGGGCGGGGTATACGGCCGGAGGAGTGGTTCGTTGTCAGGAACGCCAAAATGCCCTCCATTCTTATCGAAATGGGTTTTATAACCAACCCCGAGGAAGGGAGCCTGCTTGCCGGATCCGGGTACTTGAGAAAGATCGGGGATGCGATCTACAATGGGATCGTGGATTTTATAGATAGTTTTGAAAGGTAATTCCAAGTGGCCCCAAGCGATTCCCGAAGCGATCACATGAGCGGTTGGCTTCTCGTCATTCCCGCGATCATCGTGGCCGCGCTCGTTATCAACGGCCTTGATCCCGCGGCAGGCAGGGCACGGCTGTTTTTCCTCAACGCGGACAGGACGAAGCTTGTCGCCGAAACAAGGAGCCTGGCGCTGATGGGTTCGATGGAAGAACGCTCCAAGCAAGTGCTGGATGAGCTTATGCTTGGCCCCTTCGGATACAAGCTTCAGCCCCTTTTCAAACAGGACGCCCGACTTGGGGCTGTCCTGCATCGCGGCAATCGGCTCTACGTGGAACTCGACCTTCCTGATATGGCGAATCTGGACATTCCTTTCAGCCTCATCCGATCCTCCTTCGAGAAAACGCTTTCGGCCTCGGTCCCTGGCGCGGGCATCCTCGAACTGGATGTCAACGGCCACCCCGCGGAAACATTCTGAACATTTGAGATTCTTTGGTTCGGTGATATACTCAAACTATGCCAATAGAACAATCAGTCCTTGTCATACCTGATAAAGCCAAGCTTTCGGCGCAGTACGCCGCCGCCAAGCCCTCCTATGAGGAAGCGCTTTCGCGCTTCCTGGGTTTGGTGAAGTCGAATCTATCGCGTAAAGGCCTCAAGCCGACGCTAAAGGCCCGAGTGAAGGATTTCGAGTCCTATTACGCTAAAAAACTGCGGCTTTTAAAAATGGCATGGACGGAAAAGACAAGTCCATTCCCGATAAACGATATCCTCGCTATCCGCATCGTCTGTCCCTTCCTGGGGGATCTCGGCGTCGCGGAAAAAATATTGTCGGAACACTTTTCCGTCGAGGAAATCGAGCGAAAAGGGGCGGAACGCTCGTTCCGCGAATTCGGCTACGAATCCATTCACGTTCTGGTGCGAGTCCCCGATGAAATCGCGCAGTTATGCCCCCATCTCGAGCGGAATGTCATCGAAATACAGCTGAGAACCATCCTCCAGGAAGCATGGGCTGAGGTTGAGCATGAACTCGTGTATAAGGCTGAATTCACGCCCTTCGATGAGCCGATGCGAAGGAAGCTGGCGGCGCTCAACGCCAACCTGACGCTCTCGGATATCATATTCCAGGAAATCCTTGAATTCGAGAAGCGGCTGAACGCGGAGCTCGGTCAGCGGAGGGAAGCGTTTTACCGAAAGATCGAGGAAGTGGCGGATGAGCCGGAGATCGAGGCCGAAAAGAGGAAAGAAGCGGCTGAGGGAACCCCGCCGTCCGAAACAGTTTTAGCGCTTGATGTCGGCTCAATTACACCCGATAGCCAAGGGATCGAGGGCTATCGGGGATTCGGGCTGGATGGAATGCTCCTCGCCGCCCTCGAGGCGCACAACAAGGCTGATTTCGGCCAAGCGGTCCGCATTTACAGCGAAATTGTCGATGAAAAGCCCGACAGGGAAATCGCCTCCGTCGTCTATAAACACCGCGGGATGGCGTACTTCGCGCAGTCGAGGTATCACGAAGCCCTGCGGGATTTCAGCGCATGCCTCATCCTCGATCCTGAGTGCTATAAAGCTTTATATTATCGCGGCGTGGTGAAAGGAGTGCTGGAGGATCTTCCCGGCGCCATTGAGGATTTTTCCGGAGCTTTGTTTATTCATCCCTACCACTTCTTTTCGCGATACAGGAGAGCGCTCTGCTACTTCAAGATGGGCGACATCGCGAGCGCGCACGCGGATTGCGAAATCGCGCTGCGAATCGAACCGGAAAACGCGCTCGCCCTCCATTTGTTCGCGAAAATCAAGGAGAAATTGGCGCTTGAGGATTTCTAGGCGGATACGAGGATATTGACAAGGAAGGCGTTTTCTTGGTAGCGTGCACCCCGGACGCGGAGGCACGAGAATCCGCTGCATTGGTCCCCATCGTCTAGCGGTCAGGACAGCGGGTTTTCATCCCGCCAACAGGGGTTCGATTCCCCTTGGGGATAGCACAAAGAGCGCCTGCGGGTCGCATAAGCGACTGGCAGGCTTTTTTATTCGATGCTGAAATCCGCGAGCACATCCCTGTACTTATAAACAAACTTCTCCGCCTTCGAAAGGCTGTCCTCTATCAAGGAGCTCAGCTCTAGCGAAGCGTAGGCCGCTGTCTGCTGCGCGAAGGATGGCTTGAGGAGGGGATGCTTGGGTGAGAAAAGCACGCAGCAGTCCTCATAGGGCAGGATTGAAATATCGAAGGTGCCAATCTTTTTCGCTATGGCCACCGTTTCTTCCTTGTCGATTCCGATGAGGGGGCGAAAAATTGGGAGATGGGACGGGGCTCCCGTTATCGCCATGTTCTCGGCGGTCTGGCTGGCTACCTGACCCAGGCTTTCGCCTGTTATGAGCGCGTCGGCGCCGATCCTGCGGGCAAGAAGGGAGGCCGCTTCCATCATTGCCGATCGGAGCATGATGGTTGTCGAGTTTTCAGCCGCCAGCTGTTTGATCCTCATTTGGACATCGGTGAAAGGGATTACCCAGAGACGGAGGGAACCGCACCAGGCCGCGATTCTGAGGGCAAGGTGCTCGACCTTGCGCTGCGCCTCCTCGGAGGTATAGGGATATGCGTGAAAGTAGACACATTCGAGCGGAGCTCCCCGCTTGGCCATCATGTAGCCGGCTACTGGCGAGTCTATCCCGCCCGAGAGTAAGAGGAGCCCCTTCCCGCTGCTGCCCGAGGGAAGACCGCGGGCGCCGGGCTCTGTATGACCATAGACATAGGCTCTTTCCCGAATCTCGATGTTGACGACGAAGTCAGGGGCATGGACATCGACGGAAAGTGAGGGGAATTTTTCGAGGAGGACTTCCCCGGTTTTCGCGCACATCGCATAGGATCCGAGCGGAAAGCTCTTGTCCGATCGCCTTGTTTCAACCTTGAAGCGTCGGGCGCCCGAAGCGATGGCCGCATTGGCTACCGATTGCGCGGCCTCGAGGATAGCATCCACGGTTTTGGGACACATGGAAGCCCTGGAAAATCCATTCAAGCCCGGGCAATGCCGCAGGACGAACTCGGCGCGCGCCGAGAACCGCTCGTCGACAAAAAGGAAGAAGCGCCCTGGGTATTCCTCGATAGTGCAGCCGATGTCGCCAAGGCGCTTGTGCAGCTGTTGTATGAGTCGTCGCGTGAATTCTTTCTGGTTTTCTTTTTTAAGAAGTATCTCGCCCGGCTTGATGAGGAAGAGGGATTCCATAGTGATGCTGTTGTATCAGGTTTTGAGTCTTCGATACAAGTCTTCGGCGGTCGAGAGGAAATGATCGATCTCCTCGGGCCGCGTATCCGGTCCGAATGAGATGCGAATCGTGGAGAAGGAGAGCTCTTCGGACAGTCCCATGGCGTCGAGAACCCTGCGTCCCTTTGTCGCGTGGGTATGGGAACAGGCCGACCCCGTGGAAACGGCGATTCCCGCGTCGGAAAGGGCTCTGGCGAAGACTTCGCCGCCCAATCCAGGGAAGGCCGCGGAAACGATCCAAGGGCTGTATCGTGGATCGTGGGCTTCGCGTCCGAGCGGTACGGCGCATGCCCCGCTGATGGACTTCAGCCCCTTCAGGATGGATTCTTCGATGCTTTGCGCTTGTTCGAGCCGGGTATCCAATGAGGAAACCGCTTTGGTGGCGCATGCGGCGAAGGCCAAGATGCCGAATACGTTTTCCGTGCCCGAGCGCAGCCCTCCTTCTTGCCCTCCGCCAACGGCGAGAGGCTCGAGGGGCTTGGCATGCCAGAGCGCGCCCACGCCCTTGGGGCCTTGGATCTTGTGCGCCGAGAACGCTGCGCTTGTCACGTTGCCACCTGAAAGATCCATGCGAATTTTGCCCAGGGCTTGAACGCAATCGACGTGAAAAAGCGGGGAGGGAATGCCGAGGCTCGCCGCGCCGGAAGCGATGGATCGGCCTATCGCGCTGATCTCTTGGATGGCACCGGTTTCATTGTTGACCGCCATCACGGCGACAAGCTTGGTGGTGGGGCGAAGGGCTTCGGCGATTTTGCTCGGCTGGACAAAGCCCTTGGAATCCGGCTTCACGAAACTCAGATCGAAACCCAAACGGCTAAGCGCCTGGACTTGTGAGTCGATGGCCGCGTGCTCGATCGCGGAGACAAGGAGATGAGGGCGAATCTTGCCCGTTGAGGCAGAGGGAATGCCTTTCATGGGATTTCGCAGCAGCGCGAGCAAGGGAAGCTGGTCCGCCTCGGTCCCCGAAGCGGTGAAAACAATGCCGCCAGGGGGGAGCCTCCCGCCGAAGGAAGGGGCCAGGCTGGAGAGGATGCTCGATCGCGAAGCCTCGAGCAATTGCTTGGCCGCCTTGCCCGCGCGGTGGGCGCTCGAGGGGTTGGCGAACAGTTCTGAGGATTCCTCCAGGGCGCGCTGAAGGATGCCCACATCGGGCGGGGTAGTGGCGGCCCAGTCCAGGTAGGTCATCATCGAGCGCGGCCAATCCCGAAATTAGGCTTCATAACGTCGATCGGGAATGGCTGAGGGAGGGGAGCCGGAATCAAGCTTGTCCTTCGAGAGATACAGGGCGCAATAACAGTTGCCGAACTCGGGGACATCGAGCTTCGACCAGACACAAGGACAAATGGCGTTTTTGTCGACCTCCCGAGAACCATCGGAATCCCTGCAAGGGCAAAGAAAATAGCCATAACGATTAAAATTTGTCGTAAGGCCATCGACGAGGGTTTCGTAGAAAGAAGTTTCAGGGTTCAATACCCACCCTTGTTTCTGGGCTACCATTCGCGTAAATAGCCTGGTTTGTTCCGGCGTTTTGGGATTCATTCGCCCTCCGTCAGTCCCAGCGTTCTTACCCAATCCGGTTGGATGAAACCGACGAGGTGTTCAGTATCGTTGATCACCGCGAAGGGGAAGGCGACGTTTTCGTTGAAGCGTTCCTTCAGGATTTTCTTTATTTCATTCTTGGTTTCTATGGGAAGTTGGTCAACATAGATATAGCGGTAGGTAAAATCCTGATCCTCGAGGAAGGCGAGCGCTCTTTTGCAGAAACCGCAGGTGGACAGGGCGTAAACGACGATATCGTGTGAGTGCCGCGACCCTTGCTTCTCCACGAGAGGAAGCTCTTTAAGATTCATGCTAGCTCCTTTATCCTTTTATTATAATGGTCTTCCACTTCCGCCGCATAGCGATCGGCGTCGAATTTTTTGCGCAAGCCCGAGGCCATCATGGAACGCACCGTACCGAATCGAGGTCGCTCCGGCCAGGGGCGGTCATGCCTTCCGAAACACCAGGCGATCCCCGCGTAGCCATTGGGATCGCGCCCATCGATGGAATAGCTGTCATTGAGCCCAAGCGCCACCGTATAGGCTTGGGCTGGATCAGGAAACCAGGAAAGAAGTTGCTTCCCCCAATACATGCGCATATAGTTGTGCATTTTCCCCGTGAGGACCATCTCTTTTTGAGCCGCGTTCCAATATCGGTCCGCGGTCTCGCCACGCTCCAGTTCATTGGCGGTATAGAGCGCCTTTCGGTCGCTATGGGACTCAAGGCTTCGCCTCGCCCATTCGGGAGCAGCCGATTCATAGCGATCGTAACCCGGGTTGTAAAGGACAAAATTGAGCGCCAACTCCCTCCGCACGACAAGTTGTTCGATGTAGGGCTGGGCGGCGCCGCGCGAGCGCTCCAGAGCCGCTTTGGCGAGGACGAGAGGTGATACCTGGCCGAAATGGAGATAGGGGCTCATCTCGCTCTGTCCCCGGGCGCAGGGATCATTCCTGTCCGAATCATAGCGGTCGAGGCCCCCGGAATCGATAAACTCCTTGAAGCGCGCTATGCCAGCGCTTTGGCCAGGGGAGTGTTTTATCGTTTGAAGATGGATAAGCCCGCCGAAACGGGCCTCATCTTTGTCTATGTCCCGCATTTCCCCGATAGGGTTCGATCGCTTTGAACGCTGAGGTCGCGCGAGGGCGGGGGAATAGTGGAAGAGCTCGTCGCGGGAAGGCAGGTCCGCGGATTTCGCCGGATAGCGGCATTCATGCAGCGCTTGGGGGCGATCCAGGAAAAAAGGCAGTCGCGCCGATATCTTGCGGCGCAAGGTGGCGGCTGACCATTCCTGATGATCGCTCGCGACGCGAGGAGGGATGACGGATTCCGTTTCCACGAGGATGAGGGGAGTAAGCCTCGTAGAGGAGTTGAGCGCGTCCCTCCAAGCTCGCTCGGGAGCCAGCTTGCCTTCATCGGCGATGATGACGGCGGCCTGTCGAGCGTAGCGCGCGACGGTGGGCACCATCTCGCCCGAGTCGATGCAGAAAAGGGCTCCGCGGGATCGGATATCGCTGGCGCATTCCTCAAGCCCCTTAAGCATGAATTGATACTGAGGCTGGAGGGCCCTGGGGTAGTCGACAAGAACGAAAAGCACGAGAAACGGCAAACGAATCGCGTTGGCGAGGTTGAATCCCAGCTCGAGCGCTGGGTTGTCCCGGCTTCGCTGAGCTTTCTGCATCCAGACAAGGACATAATCGGCTTTTGCGGCCGTTGAGGCGGAGATGGGGAATCTGAGACGCTCCGCTTCGGCGCCTGCTCCCCCGATGAGGGTGACAAGGCTTTTTTTAGCGCTGCCGCTCATAGCGATGAAGGCTCCTGGAGAGGAAATATCCAGCAAGATAGAGGAGGCTGGCCGCGATGAAGGGGAGCTGGGGGGCCGCCGTGTAGAGAAGACCGGAAAGCCAGCCCATCGGTATGCTGAAGAGCATCATGAGCGCTTGGATGAAACTGAAGCGATCGCTTTTCTGGTCGTCATCCGTCCCATTCATGAAAAGGGTATCCCGAAAGGTCTGGAAAAGCGCGTAGGAAGCCTGGAGGGTCGGAAAAATCAGGATCGCCGCAAGCGGCGATCCTTTAGGCATTATGATGAAGAGAAGTTGGGCGACCATGCAGGCGAGGAAGGAGTTGGAAAGATGCTCGCGGTTTTTAAGGGCTTTTTGTCGGGGCAGGATGAAGAAAAAGATAATGATGCTGACGAGGGCGCTCAACGCGGGTATGGCTGATACGACGAACGATGAGAGGCCCTTTTCATCCTTCATATAGAGGATGCGGAAAAAATCGATGGAGAGCACGGCATTCCCAATGAAATAGATGCCCGTCATCCTCCTGAAAAAAGGATCCCGGAGCGCGTGGACCGCTTTGGGAACTTGCTGGCCCACGAGCTTGAAGAAATTCTCGCCCTTGGATTTTTCTTTCAGGTACGCCCCGGTTTTCGTTTCCCTCGTGCCAAGGAAGCGGAGAATGAACATCGCGGACAAAATGACGGCACCCACCCAGAATATTCCCCGCATCGCCGAGATTATGCCGAGGCGGGCGATAATCATGCCGCCCGCGAAGGTGGTGAAGCCGCCAAAGGTCCCGATGATATTGATGTAGCCGAAGATCGTCGATCGCTGTTCTTCGTCCGCGTCCTCGGAAATGAGGAGGTTCCAGGAGACATAAACGATGCGGACGACGGCATTCGTCACCGCGGCGACGATGAACCAGGCAAAGCTTCTGGAGATAGCCCACAAGACCATCGATAGTGACCATGCGATGAAATCGAACCATAGGCTCGTATTGCGGCGCCCGAATTTGTTGGTGATAGGGGCCGCGAGCGTATAGAAAAGCAAACCCGCCGCTATGTTGACCGAGTTCACGATGCCCATTTGGACCTCGTCCAAACCGAGCTGGCGCTGGTACAGCGGCATGAAATAGACAATCATCGGGCCGAAAAAGGCCCAGAGGGGTTCGATGGCGATGCATGAGCGCGCGTTTCGTGGAAGACTTCTGAATCCCGTCATAGGCGGATACTATGCTCCAGGGAAA